>JAEEGL014316172.1_pt1 | contig 24513 bp, 21 predicted proteins | sample 9134231 | NCBI WGS metagenome assembly JAEEGL01 (sample SAMN16246548, study PRJNA631951) | gut metagenome | biome: gut microbiome; feature: rumen; material: fiber-attached | host: Bos | place: Iran: Karaj | collected 2018-10
AGTTGGCTAGAGCAGCTGACTCTTAATCAGCGGGTCGTGGGTTCAAGTCCCTCAACCCCTACCATTTCAAATGCGCGGCGTGGCGTTCAATCGAACGCCACGCCGTGCCTTTGAAGTTAAGAGTTAAGAGTTAAGAATTACGAGTTGGCAGCTCTGTTCCCTGTTCTCTGTTCCCTGTTCCCTATTCCCTGTTCCCTGATCCCTCAAGCGCAACGGTAATCTCCGAGAGATCTTCAAAGCAGTAGTCGGCGCGGATCTGCGACTTGGCGTAGTCTTCGTGCGTGGTTTCGCCGGAGAAGACGAGAATCGAGGTGATGCCGGCCTGGGCGCCGAGGGCGATGTCGGTGTAGAGGCGGTCGCCAACCATGGCAAGTGAATTCGCCTCGACGCCGTACTTCTCCATGACGGCTTGCGCGATGCCCGCATGGGGCTTGCCGACGACCTTGTCCGGAAGGCGTCCCGTCGAAGCCTGGACGTAGGCGATCATGGCGCCGATGTCGGGGATGAAGCCATTCTCCACGGGGCAGTTGTAGTCGGGGTGCGTTGCGATATAGGGGATGCCGGAGCGAACGAGGTCGCAGAGGCGCGTCATCTTCGCGTAGTCAAAGGACTGGTCGAAGCCGAGGACGAGGCATTCGGGATGCTCCCCGTCGACCGTAAAGCCCGCCTCGCGGAATTCATCCTCCAGCGTCGGCATGCCCATGACGAAGACGCGGGCGCCGGGATAGGCCTTCTTCATGTAGATCGTAGTGGCCTCACCTGAGGTGAAGACATCATCAGGCTCGACGGCGATGCCCATTTTCGACAACTTGTCCACATAGGCGAGGCGGTTCTTCGACGAGTTGTTCGTCAGGAACAAAAAGCGTTTTCCCTGCGCCTTGAGGCAGTTGAGAAAGGGAATGGTGCAAGGGAAGAGGCGGCTGCCAAGGTAGATGGTGCCGTCCATGTCGAGCATGAAGAGGGAAATAGACGATAGTGGAACCATGATGCCATCCTTTTACGGCCTTGCAGCTGACAAGGCCAAGACGGCCTTGTCAGCTGCAAGGCCGTTAATTCTTATCCGTTTGAGGCGAGCCGTATCACCTGAGACGATGGCGACGGAACCTCTGGGCAGGGAGAAAAAGTCCGCGAAGAACTTGACAAGGGCTTCATTGGCCTTGCCATCGACGGGCGGCGCCTTGATACGGACGCGAAGCCACTCGTCCTCGACGGCGGCGATTTCGCTTTTGGAGGCGCGCGGCACGGCCTTGACGGTGAGTACAACACCGTCCTTAGTTGCCTGAAGCCATTTGCATTCGTTGTCCATGACTATTATTCTATCACAACTGGCCACTAGCCACTGGCGCCGCCATTCTCCGCACCAATGGCCCGGAGAATGGCGTCGGCCAGTTCGGTTCCGATTCCCGGTTGCGCGGCCAATTCGTCGCGGTCGGCACGGGCCAGACGGTAGACAGAACCATACGTTTTGAGAAGTCGCATCTTTTTGGCGGGGCCGATTCCGGGAATGTCGTCCAGGGCCGATTCGCGAACGGTTCGGTTGTGAAGGCGCCGGTTGTAGGTGATGGCAAAGCGGTGCGCTTCGTCGCGCAACCGAGTGACGACCATGAGGCCGTCGGAGTCGCGCGGAAGGAGGCGCGGGGCGTGGCCGTCGTCCGTGACGAGCTCCTCAAAGCGTTTCGCGAGGCCGACGGTCGGAATGTCCGTGACACCGATGTCGGCAAGGGCGGCGCGCGCGGCACGAAGCTGCGTGATTCCGCCGTCGAGGATGATCAAATCGGGGAATGGCTGCTTTTCATCGCGCAGTCGCGTGTAGCGACGGGTGACGGTCTGGGCGATCATGGCGGGGTCGTCCGGGCCGCTGTAGTCGTGCATGCGGAAATGGCGGTAGCGGCGGCGGTCTGGGAGGCCGTCGACGGCCACGACCATGCTGGCGACGGCGAGGAGGCTGCCGGTGTTGGAGATGTCGAAGCACTCGATGACGCGGGGGTAGAGGGGGAGGCTGAGGACCTCCTGGAGTTCGCGCAGACCGTTCGCCGCCTCGGCGCGGTGCATCTCCATGTCGGCCTGCGGGCCGAGGGCGCGGCGGTGCGCCATTTCCTTGAGTCCCAGCCAGGCGTCTCGCAGCGAGGCGGCCATCTCGAAGTTGCAGGCCCGCGCGGCCTCTTCCATCTTGAGGCGGGCCTCCTCGACCACGAGGGGGCGTTCGCCGCGGAGGCAGGCGCAGGCCTCGGCGAAGTTGCGCCTGTAGTCATCGGGCGTGATACGGCCGATGCACGGCGCGGAGCAGGTGCGCACGACGTCGTCCATGCAGTGCCTGTATGTCTCGGCGTCGGGGTGGATTGGCTGGCAGCGGCGGAGGCCGAAGCGGCGCTCCAGAAAGTCGATGACGGGGCGCACATGGCTGCCGCCGGTGGGGAATGGGCCGAAGTACTCCGCGCCGTCGTCTCTTTTGAGGCGGCAGGCGCGAAGGCGCGGGAGCGGGTCCTTGACGTCTGCACGAATGCCCAGGTAGCGCTTGTCGTCCTTCAGCAGGATGTTGTACTTGGGCTGGTGGCGCTTGATGAGCTCGTTTTCGGTGAGAAGGGCCTCGTCCTCGCTGCGGAGGACGATCCACTCGATGTCCTGCGCGCTGTTGACGAGGCTCCGCACCTTCGGGTCGCCGCGGCGCATCGTGTAGGAGCGGAAGTAGCTGCTGACGCGGCGCCTGAGGTTGACCGCTTTTCCGACGTAGATGATGCGCCCACGCCGATCCCGCATGATATAGCAGCCGGGCCTGTCGGGAAGGGACCTGAGCTTCTCTCGGATGGCGTCGTTCATCTGTGCGCGGCAACCCTACTTCCGTTTGGTTGCGACGCGCGCGATGTCACGGACGATTTGATTGCCGATTTGTTCGGCGGCCTTGCTGTGGAGTTCGAAAGGCCTTTCCCTTGCCCCATAGGAATGGTGCCGGCTGACGTCGCCGAAGTTCGCGATGCCCGAGGTGACGACCTTGCCGTCCGACCTCCGTTCGAGCGTCCATTCCACGCGCGCGGAGATGACCTCGTCCGAGGAGAAGAGGTAGCCTGTCCAGAGAATGTCGATGAGATCAAGAACGGGTCTGCGCTCCTTGAGCCCGATGAAGCGCTTCGCCTCAAGTTTGAGGACATAGTCGGTCTGGACGCCCTCGTCGAGCGTGACGGCGCGGAACACGCGCGACGCATCGAGGTGCCGCGCGAGCATCTCCCGCGTTTCGGTGAGAGGTCCGTTGGGGACCCAGTAGAGTCTATCCGGCGCCCAGTAGTACGAGGTGTCGGGAGAGTAGGGGACGCCGCGGAAAATCTCGCGGTAGTCGTTCATCTCGGGCGTTGGGCGAAGACCGGTCGAGTGGCTCTTGTTCGTCAAGTCCCGACCGCCGTGCGCACCGTAGGACCCGGTTTTGTGGACGTAGTAGGAGACGCTTTTCCGGTCCTTGTAGCGGGAATCGGCAAACTTCGCCACGAAGAGGGTCTGTGCCGCAAAGGCGCTGCCAGGCACGGGTTTGACATCGTCAAGGCTGTAACTGACATGCCAGGTCTTGCACCCGGACAGCGAGCAGGCAAGGACGGAAATAAGGGAACAGGCAATAGGGAACAGGGAATGGCGGGAAGAACCCATGGTAGAACCTCCGTTTGATGTTATTGAAAGTATCGCATAAGACCTTTGCACGCGTCAAGGATTTTTACTGGTGCGGAAAATGCTTTCAACTCTCTCGCGAAAGTACTATAATCTCTCAACAGTGCGGTCATCATTCCGCGCCACCCCAGAGGAGGACACACCATGACAAAACGCGACCTTCGCAAAATCGCCCGCCAGGCTTCGGCCGGCTTCACCCTCGTCGAGCTCCTGCTCGTCATCACCATCCTCGGCATCCTTGCCGCAATGGTCGTGCCGCAGTTCACGGGCCAGGGCGAAACGGCCCGCATTGCCACGACGCGGAGCAGCATCTCCGGCATCGGCACCGCCCTCAACACATACGAGGTCCAAGTCGGCCATTTCCCCGACTCGCTCGAGGATCTCACGGTCGAGACCGAGACGCGCGGAGCCCTTCTTGACAAGAACAACCTCGCGGACGCCTGGGGCAATCCCTTCCAGTACAAGAAGGTCTCCAAGTTCAAGTTCGAGATCCGCTCCGCCGGTCCCGACGGCCAGATGGGCAACGACGACGACATCACCAACTAGCTTCGTTCCGCCCTAATGCTTCGGGCCCTGCGACATTCCGGCCGGCAGCTCGGCTCGGGCTTCACGTTGCTCGAGCTGATCATGGTGATCGTGATTCTCGGCGTGGCCGCCGCCATCCTCGTTCCCCAATTGAACGTCGGGGCCGAGCGTGTGCGACTGGTGACGGCCGCGCGGAGTGTCGTGCAGGCCTCCCGCTACGCGCGGGCAATGGCCCTCCAGCACCAGGCCGAAACCGAGGTCTTCATCGATCCCGCCACCGGTACGGTCGAGGTTCGAGCGCACACATGGGGGGCGAAGGCGGACACTCTTCTCGCCCTTGCCGAAGCGCGTAATGCGGAGGAAGCCTCCACGATGGAGCCGGCCTCTCCGGAAGACGCCCCTGAAGAGACGTCGGGTGTCCAAACCAACCTTGCCGCGGAAGTGGCCACGGCGCAGAGCTTCGCCGACGAAATCGGCGCCAAGTTCGAAAACAAGGACATCACCTTCGAGTTTCTTGGCTATACGGACAACGTCGACAACGACACCGCCCCGCCGCCGCCAGAGGCCGAGGGAGACAAAGCCCCCTTCTCACTTGTCTTCCGCAGCAACGGCACCTGCCGCCCCTTCAAGGTACGCGCCCTCACCGAGGAGGGCGACTACCTTGACGTCACGGTCGACGTCATTGGCAAGGCGAAAATCGAGGAGTACGGCGATGACGACTAGCCGCTCAGGCATGACGCTCGTCGAAGTCCTGCTGGCCGCAATGCTTCTCGGCCTCGGCATGATGACGATCTTCACCTCGCTTTCGCGCTGCCTGCGTCTCATTCAGGCCTCACGCGACGTTCAGAAGATGCAGCTCGCCTTTGACCGCGGCAACCTCGCGCACCCCATGGCGGACATCCAGTCCGAGGATGACATCGAGAAACTTCTGGTTGAGGACGACGATTTGGGCGAAGGCCTTGAGGAATACGTATTTCGGCGCACGTTCGACGAAAAGCTCAAGCCTGAAAACGAGAATGACTTCAACGACCACCTTTTCACCGTCCGCACCTCGGTTTCCTGGGGCGAGGGCGAAGACGCGCACGAGGAGATCGTCGAACTCGTCTGGCTTCCCAATGTGGATGAATGGACGGGGGGGCTATGACCGCTCGCACGGCAAATTCCGCCTTCACGCTCATTGAGCTCATTCTCGCCATATCCCTTCTGGCGACAATCACGGTCACGGCCTACGTCTGCCTTTCGACCGCCACGCGCAGCTGGCGCGTCGGCGTTGATACCGCGGACGCCATCAACCACGGCGACTACATCATGGAGCAGATCCTGATGGGACTGCGTTCCGCCTACTATCCAGACGTGAACACGGTTGACGGATCAGCCGGGCAATACGGCATGCAGCTGGAAAACGACGGCGACGAGGAACAGGCGCGCGACTCGCTCATGTGGGTCAAGCTCGGCTCGGCGCTCGTGGGAGCCGACGCGGAGGTGGCCAACACGCCCCACAAGGTCGTCCTCTCCGTCGTCGGCAAGGGCGAGTCGAGCGACGAGGCGCTCGCGGAGGGCGGCCTCGTGCTGAAATCCTGGCGCATGTCAGCCCTCTCGGAGGACTTTGACCCAGAGGACGAAAACTTCGTGAAGCCCCTGCTGCTCATGCCAGGCGTCGTGGCGCTCGACTTCCGCGTCTTCAACCCGAAGGACAATCTGGAGGAGGGCAAGCTCCCCGGCGTCGAGGAGGAAAGTTCCTTTGAACTCGATGACGAAAAGAAGTGGATCGACGACGACTGGACCGGCGACTACACGAACCGCCTGCCATACGCCGTCGAAGCAACACTCTACCTCGAACCGCCGGACGACCGTTCCGATCCGATCAAGGTGCAGCGCGTCACGACTTTGCCTACGGCTGTCCTCTCCTGGCCCGAAAAGTTCGGCAAATCGTCGAAGAATAAGAACGACGGGAAAAACAGCGGGAATAACAACGGAAATAACAACAGGCAACGTGGCGATTCCCAATCTGGCGGGCAGCAGCGTGGCGATTCACGACACGGCGACTCCCAGCGCGGCAGTTCCCAGCGCGGAAACTCTCAGCGTCCACGTCCGTAGGGCAGGGTGTGTGCGAAGGCGGACGGCACGGCGGCCGTCCCTCCCGGAGACCTTCGGGCAATACATGGACATTCCTCGCACTTGGGAGGGCTGGGCGCCGTCCCGGCCGTGTGCGAAGGCGGCCGGCACGGCGGCCGTCCCTCCCGGAGACCTTCGGGCAATACATGGACATTCCTCGCACTTGGGAGGGCCGGGCGCCGTCCCGGCCGTGTGCGCTAGATGTCGATTTCGAGTCCGTCGTATGCCGGCCTCACGTACTGCAGACCTCGCGCTTCGAGGTCGGCGATGAGTGCCGAATGGTCCATGTCGTGGCAGAGGTGGGTCAGGTAGGCGCGGCCGGGGTCCACGTCTGCAATGATTTCCAGGCTCTGGTCCAGTGAAAGGTGCGTGGGGTGGGGACGGTAGCGCAGCGTGTCAAGGACGAGAACGTCGACTCCGCGTATGATGTCCCTGCTTTCATCTGGGAGGGCATTGAGGTCCGGCATGTAGGCGAGCGAGCGTTCGTCGAAGTCGAAGCGGAAGCCCTGCGTGTGCGTCCAGCCATGGGTGACTGTGAAAGGGGTTATTTCCAAGGCCTCATCGCTTTCGTCGCTGGCCGGGATTGAAATGGTCTCCTCGAATGGACGGAGGTCTAGTTTCGGGCGATATGTGCCGGGTACGTTTGGCTTGAAGATGTAGTCAAAGATGCGGCGGATGTCGTCTAGCGCGGAGGGACTCGCGTAGAGCGGCATTGGCTTGTCCTCCTGGACGGTGTTGATCCGGCGTATGTCGTCGAGGCCGAAAAGGTGGTCGACGTGGGCGTGCGTGATCAGCGTCGCGTCGATGCGCCTGATGCCCTCTCGAAGCGCCTGCTCCCTGAAGTCGGGCGAGGTGTCGATCAGGATGCGCAAGTCCCCGGCGGCGAGGTATGCGCTGGAGCGCAGGCGGTGGTTATGCGGGTCCGGCGACCTGCATACCGCGCAGTCGCACCCGATCATCGGCACCCCCGCCGACGTCCCCGTCCCGAGAAACAGCAGTTTGAAAGTTGAAGCCATTGCCAAAAATCTATTATCTGTTATCTGTTATCTGTTATCTCGCGCGGGCGCGCAGAGCCTCGGATGGCGTGGCAGTGCCCTCCTTCCAGGGCAGGGCTTTGAAGTGGTCGCAGACGGCGCCGGCGAGGAAGAGCGAACCGCAGACCACGACGCCGCCGTTTTCGTGTTCCGCCCACGCGAGCGCGTCGGCGAGTGCGTCATGCCAGTCGGGGTGCTCGGTTACTTCGCGGAAGCCGGCCTCCCGGAGTTTCGCGGCGAAGGCGGGAGCGGCGAGCGTTCTAGGGGAGGGCGTTTCGGTGGCGTAGGCGCGGGCGAAGCATGGGCGCAGAATCTTCAGGGCGGCGAGGCAGTCCTTGTCGTCGCAGAAGCCGGCGACAAGCGCGAGCGGGCGTTTTGGACGCAGTTTCTTCAGCGAAGCGCTAAGCGCGGTGGCGGCATGCGGGTTGTGAGCGCCGTCGACGATGACGGGCGGGGATTCGTGAACGGTCTGGAAGCGGCACGGCCATGTCACGCGGGCGATGCCGTGCGCGAAGGCCTCGTCCGTCACGGGCAGGCCAGAAGCCGTGGAAAAGGCCTCGACCGCCGCGATTGCTGTCGCGAGGTTTTCGAGCTGGTAGGCGCCGCCCAGCGGGAAGGGGATGCCCGAAACGGAGCGGAAGCTGTCCTCGAAGGCGACGGTCGGGCGGCCGGTCTTGCCACTTCGCCCGGAGGTCACGAGAACACCGGGATCCATGATCGGCGCGCCGATTCGCGCGGCGGCCTCTTCGATGACCTCCCTCGCTTCCGGGACAAGCGAGGCCCCGAGGATTGCGGGACGTCCGGGCTTGAGGATGCCCGCCTTTTCGGCGGCAATCTTTGCAATTGTGTCGCCAAGGTACTCGCAATGCTCAAGCCCGATGCTTGTGATGACCGAAACGAGCGGGAGGATGACGTTTGTCGCGTCGAGGCGTCCGCCCAGACCCGTCTCGATGGCGGCGATGCGCACGCCGTTCGCGCGAAAGGCCGCGAAGGCGAGGGCCGTCGCGCATTCGAAGAAGGTCGGCGAGCCGGCGTCCGTCTCGCTCTCGACGCGGTGTACGGCCTCTTCGACCTCGCGAAGCGATTCGTCAAGGACCGCGTCGGAGACGGGTTCGCCGTCTATGCAGATGCGCTCGTTGAAGTAGACGAGGTGCGGCGAGGTGTAGCGCCCCACGCGGCCGAAGCCGGCCTCCTGGAGAATGGACGCCACGATTGCTGTGACGGATCCCTTGCCGTTTGTTCCCGCCACATGGACGGCGACAAGGTCCCGTTCGGGGTGGTCCATGAAGGTCGTCAGAGCCTTCATGCGTTCAAGTCCCGGCTTCATGCCGAAGCGGCGCCTTTCGCAAAGGGCCGCGATTTTGTCAGCGAAAGTCTTCATTTTCAGGATGATTTATTATACCGCAGTGAGCGCGGTTAGCCGAAAAGCCCGTACTTGAGAATGCAGAAGATGGCACGGAAGCCGTCCTTCCAGCCGATTTTCTTGCCTTCCCCGTAGGTCCTGCCAAAATAGCTGATGCCGACTTCGTAGATGCGGAGGTTGGCTTTGGCGACCTTGGCGGTGATTTCCGGCTCGAATCCGAAACGGTCCTGCTGGAGTGTCGGCAGAATCTTCTTGAGGACCTCCGTCTTGAAGACCTTGTAGCAGGTCTCCATGTCGGTCAGGTTGAGGTTGGTGAAGAAGTTGGAAAGTGTCGTCAGGAACCTATTGCCGACGGAGTGCCAGTAGTAGAGGACGCGGTGCGGTCTGCCGCCCATGAAGCGCGAGCCGAAGACGACGTCCGCCTTCCCCTCCCAAATCGGCGAAAGAAGGAGAGCGTATTCTCCGGGATCATATTCGAGGTCCGCGTCCTGGATGAGCGTCACATCCCCCGTCGCGGCGGCGAAGCCCGTGCGGAGGGCAGCCCCCTTTCCCTTGTTGACGTCATGCCTTAGGCAGACAAAGGAATTGCTCTCGTCATCCGCGAAGGACTGCATGACGTGGTATGAACCGTCCTTGCTGCAGTCGTCGACAAGGATGATCTGCTTGCGGATGGGGACGTTTCGCACGGCCTCGACGATTGCGGCCAGGGTCTTCTCCTCGTTGTAGACGGGAATGACGACGGAAAGTGTGAAGTTGCCGGGAACGTTCATTGGGGATTCTTTCGTGAATTGCGGATGAGGTCGTAGGCAGCGTTGACGCGCGCCATTTCATCATTGGCCTTTTGCACAAGCTCCGGCGGCAGGCCCTGCGCCATCATTTCGTCTGGATGGAGCTTCTTGGCCTTTTCCCGATAGGCCTTCTTGAGTTCGTCGTCTGTCGCCGAGGGGGGGCATCCGATGGTCGCGTAGGCTTCGGCGAGGGGATCGCTTGCGCGTGGCGGCGGGCTGCTGCGGCGTCTAGATCCGGACTGACTTCCGGATCGGTACCGTCCCCCGGAATCGGAGCCTGAGTACCCTGTCCGCCGCGCGAATTGCGCGTAGAAGAGTGTCGTGCTGATTCGGAGATGCCGCGGCAGAAAGCGCAGCATGGTCTTCTCCTCGCGGTCGAGACGCCCGTCGGCGGCGGCGAGGTCCCAGAGGAGATCGTAGAAGACGATGCGTATTTCCTCATCGGGCTGCGCGTCGGCAAAGGCGTCGGCATATTCGTAGACGGTGTGTTCGTCATCCTTTGCGGCGCGGAATATGCCGATGCAGAAGTCGCGCTTTTCACCCTGGATGCCAAGGCGCGCAAAGGCCTGTTCGGCGCTGGAGATTTCCTCCTGCGTAATGAGTCCGTCGGCCTTCGCAAGTTTTGCGAGGATGGCCGCAGCTGCGCCAAGAAAGAGCATTTCGCGAGCGGCCTCGTCCTTTGGCGCCTGTCGGTTGCGCCCGTTGCCGTTCGGCGGGACTTTGCGCTTTCCGTTGCCGGGATGAGCGTAGGGGTTGTCGTTTTCGCCTTCGTCCTTGGTCAAATAGTTGGCGAGAACGGCACCAATGACGCCGCCAAGCGGTCCGCCGATGGCGTTGCCGATGAGAAATCCGAAACCTGTTGCAAACCAGCCCATTGTCAGTCGTCAGTGGTTCGTGGTCAGTGTTTAGTGGTCAGTTTGATGTTGCCATGGCATTACAGCCATGGCAACAAATGTGCCCGATCCATCACCTGTGAGGATAATGGATGGTGAAGTGACTGGCTCAAGGAGGGCGCAGGCGAGCTGGATGGCTGCGGATGCGCCGCCGCAGCTTCCGGTCATTTCCTCGGCGACGGTGAGTCGCGGGGCGCCGCCTTCGCGTCCGGCGAGAAGGTGCGGCATGGCGATGCCGGGCGAGGCGAAGACGCGGCCGATGACGTCGGGGCCTATGCCGGCCTCGGCAAGCGCGGCGCCAATGGCGGCGTCGCAATCGTTTCCTCCGGACAAGCCTATTCCGGCGATGAAGGCGAGGGGAATTTCGTTATCGGCGATGTCTTCTGCACGGCGAAGGAGGAAGAAGGCGGCGCCTTCTCCCGGGGGGCATGATCCGCCTTCACGCGCTAGCGCGGTCCAGCGGTCGGCCGATAGTGCCTCGGAACCGCCGGCGAGGACGGCGTCGGCCTCGACGCGGCGGAGGGCGTCGACTGCAGCCGCAATGGCGAAGGACGAGGCGTTCCGGCGACCCGCGAAGTTGGCGTGGAAGCCGCGCAGCTCCCATTCGATGGAGATGAGGCTTGCCGCCGCGTTGGCGTAGGTGTGGGGAAAGAGCATCGGCTTGACGAGACGTGGCCCCTTCTCACGGCAGTCGGCCCAGAAGCGGGCGAGCGTTTCCGCCGCGCCCCAGGCTGTGCCATGTGAAATGCCAATTCGTTCGGGGACAAGGCCTTCCGGACGTGCCCCCAGGGCGAGGGCTGCTGCTGACATTGCGAGGAGGCTCTGTCGGTCGAGGTAGGCTTTGGCCGTTGGGAGGATTGACTCGGGGTCGAATGGTGGAACGACGCCCGCCGTGTCGTCCGCGACGCCAGCTGGGGCCGGAAGACCGGGGGAGGGGAGGCACGCGCTTTCGCCTTCGGACCATGTGGCTTCGGCTTCTTCGGCGCCGATGCCGAGGGCGGACATGAAGCCCGAAGAGCAGATGGCGATGCGCCCCTTCGAGGGAGTCGCAAGTCGAATGTCGACTGCCGAATGCCCGGTGTCGGAGGTCGAAAGTTGAGTCTCTTGATCCGGCGTAGCGAGGACGAGTGCCGCATTGCATCCGCCAAAACCCGCAGAATTGGTCAGAGCCCGTTCCTCCGTGAGCGGGCGGGGGGCCTCCGTAACGAGGTCGAGTTCGGGGAGATTGGAATCTGGCTGCGGTGTTTGCGCGAGGGGCGGGATGACGTGCTCCCGGAGAGCCAGCACGGTGATGGCCGCCTCGAAGGCGCCGGCAGCGCCGAGCAGGTGCCCGGAAGCGGCCTTGATGGCGGTGATGGGCGTTTTTTTCAGATTTTCACCGAAAATGTCCGCGAGCGCCTGTGCCTCGGTGAGGTCGTTTGCCTTCGTCGCCGTTGCATGCGCCGTGACAAAGCCGATTTGCGCCGGGTCTGTTCCTGCGGCGGCAAGGGCGTCCTGCATGACACGGCGGCTTCCGGCGGCGCGCAGGGGCGGTGCGGTAAGATGGAATCCGTTGTTGCCCGTGGCCCAGCCGGCGAGTTCGGCCAGCGGCATGGCTCCGCGTGCGTGGACGAGGTCGCCGCGCTCCAGGATGAGGCAGGCGGCGCCTTCCGCGAAGACGGTTCCGCCGCGCGTGGCGTCAAAGGGTTTCACGACGGCGTCGCGGGCCATGGTGCGCAGGGAGCAGAGGCCGCTCCAGAAGCAGAGCGAAAGCGCATCGACGCCGACGACGGCGACGGCCTCCGCACGTCCGCAGCGAATCCAGTCCGCCCCGATAGCGAGGGCCGAGGCGCCAGAAGCGCAGGAAAGGGAGAGGGAGGCAACGGGGCCGCCCAGGCCGAGTGCGGCGGCGACGTTCTGGGCGACTGCGGCATGGTCGCAGGGGATGGCGTCGGATTCACCGAAGTTGCTCCCGGTGAGGAGGCCTAGGCGGCCGAAGTCAACTCCGGACTGGGCGGCAGCCTCGCGGACGGCGGAAAGCGCGAAAGTGGAGGCCAAATGCCAGTCCGCATTCGACTTTTGGGATTCGCCTTTCGGCATTGGACTTTCGACTGGTACGATGCCACCCTTCTGGCATGATAGTCCGCCAAGGTCGAAACGGGAGATTGGCGAAATGGCCGTATGCCTTTCAAGCACGGCGCGCCAGTTTTCGGACATCGTCGTGCCGATTGGGGTGACTGCGCCAAGGCCGGTCACGAGAATTTTGCCGGGAAAAGTCTTCATAATGGTGAATTTTCTTGCTATAATAATAGCATGTTTTCGTCGTTACAACTCGGATTCCGCGACATCTTCCAGCTTTTGGTCTTGACTGTCGCCGTTTACTACGTGTTGAATCTCTTTCGAAGGACGCGGAGCGCACAGATGCTCGGCGCCCTCGCCGGCATCGTCATCGTCCTCTTCGTTTTGGCCTGGATAGCGGATTTGCAGGTGCTGGGATGGATTGTCGCAAAGATCGTCGTCTACGTCGCCTTTGCCCTTGTCGTGATTTTCCAGCCGGAAATCCGCCAGACGTTGGCGATGGTGGGCCGCGGCTGGCGGTCGACCGGCCACACGGCGTCATCCTCCGATCGCTTCATTGACAACATGGTGGAGGTTGCCTCCTCCCTGTCACGGGCAAAAACCGGAGCCCTTATGGCCATCGAGCGCCAAATCAGCCTCGATGCCTATTGCGAAAATGGAACGATGCTCAATGCCCCCCTTGTCCCGAAGCTTCTTTGCGCCATCTTCTTCCCAAACGCCCCGCTCCACGATGGCGGCGTCATTATTCGAGGCGAGACGATCCTCGCGGCCCGCTGCGTCTTCCCTCTCTCTCCACGTGACGACATCGGGTACGGCATGCGCCACAGAGCGGCGCTGGGCCTCAGCGAGCAGTCCGACGCCGTCATCATCATCGTCAGCGAAGAGACGGGCGACATTTCAATCGCCTATGACGGGCGTCTCATTAAGGATCTCACGCCGACCCATCTGACGCGCTACCTTCGACTTCTCATGCCCAAGGAGGGGTTCACTGACGCCGTTCGCCGGGCCATCGACCAGATTGAACTGGAGCGCAGCCCTGAAGGCGTGGACATCGCCGACTCCGACGGAAAGCCCTTGCAGGCGGAGGGCCTGAAATGAATGTGCGCGACATGACGGCTTTTGTCGGCCGCTTCCTGCCAGGAGCTCTGACCACTGCGCGGGAGTATTGGTCGTCGCTGTGGAACGGCGAGTTTAGAAAGCGGCAACGCGTCTGGTGGCGCGCCAACTGGTTCTTTGCGCTTTTGTCCCTTTTTGTGGCCTCTTTTCTCTACTTCCGCATTTTCACGGAACTCCAGCATAGCGGCTCACGCATCATCCCCGTTGTAGTCGAGGTGCAGGGCGAGGGGAAAACCACGTTCGCCGATGTCGTTCCACGTGAAATCAAGGTGGAAGTCTCCGGCTCTGAAAGCGATGTCCGCAAGTTCGAGACGAGTACGCAGCCGATTAGACTTTCCGTTACCACGGAGAAGCTTTCCCAGTCATCCGAGATGGGGGTGCCCATCACGATCAAGGAGCGGCGGGACATTCCCGGTCTCCGCGAACTGGGGCTTCACTATAAGATCGCCGGGGAAGGGAAAACGGTCTACGCCAAGTACGATGTGCCGGGAGACGTGGAGTTTTCGATTGAGAAGCCCAAGATCGAGGGGACGCCGAAACGAGGCGAGGTCGTGGATGTGCGGTACAGCCCCGAGCGCGTGCTGCTGCGGGGCGGCCAGAACTGGCTTAGGTCCTTGAAGGACAAGGAAGTCCTGACGATTGAGCCGGTCAATGTGGAGGAACTTCAGGTCGGTTCCGTGGACATAGCCCGCAGAATTGTCCTGCCCGAATCGCTGCAAAAGACAGCGACGTTGTCTGTCCCTACAAATGTCACGGTTTCGCTGGAAATCGTGCCGAACGTGAAGACCAGGGTCTTCGAGAAGATTCCCGTTCGCCTTTCAATTCCCGTTGAACTGTCCCTGCCGAAAGGCTGCCGTCTGGTACCGCCATTCGTTTCCGCAACGCTCACCGGCTATGACAAGTCGATGGATTCGCTGTCGAACACGGCCATTACAGCCTACGCCGTGGTTCCTTCTGTCGCGACCTTGGACATGAAATACGGCGCGACGAATACAGTTCCCATCAAACTTGAGGTGCCGCCAGACAAGGAGATTTGGACCGTTGAACCGACGCCTTCCGCCATCAAGCTCATCATGCCCGCCGTTCCCCGCGCGGAAACGCAAGCAGACAAGGCTCCAGCTGCAGGAGCCGGCATTGAGGTGAATACGCTTCCCGCCGCCACGAACGCGCCCGTCCGCCTCTCCCCAACCCAGACGGACGCCTCTGCCGCCACGAACGCGCCCGTCCGCCTTCCCCCAACCCTGACGGACGCCTCCCCCGCCACGAACGCGCCGCCTCTTTCCGCTAACACAAATTCCGTTCCAAAGGACACTGAAACAAATGGCAAACCAAAAGAACAACAATGACGATGTCGACCAGGGCTTCTGGGTGCGACTGGCTGGATTTGTGCTGATTCTGCTTGTGCTTCTGCCCATTCTAAGCCTTGTAAGCTATACTTGGCGTGACGTGCCCTGGCTCAACGTGGAAACCAACCGATCGCCCGCCAATTTAATCGGACTGGCCGGGGCAATCGGCGCGTACATCGGGTACACTTTGCTGGGACTAGGCGTCTGGCTGGTTCCAATCATGATGCTGATCCTCGGGTGCCGCATGTTGCTTGGCCGTTTCCATCATCCCTGGCGTTCCGTGATTTGGGCCTTTGTCTTTCAGCTGGCCGTCTGCTCTCTCCTGCAGTTGGCGGACTGGTCGGAAACGGCGGAGGCTCTGCACATCCAACGAAGCGCGGCCGGCGGGGCGCTGGGATGGTTTTTGGCGACTGTCTGCCTCAAGCCGGCCATAGGAGCCGTCGGATGCTCCATCGTGATGCTGGTCCTCGCCTTTCTGGCTGTCGGATTCGGCATTGGCTGGCGTAACTGGTACGACCTCTTCGCCGACCTTCGCGACTGGATCGAAGAACGGCGCATGCGCAATGCGAGCGAGGCCGAACGTCTCGAACATGAGCATCGGCAGCTTACCAAAAAGCTCGAGGCGGAGAGACGGCAGGCCGAACGGGAGGCCGCTCGCGCCGCCCGCGAGGCCGCCCGCGAGGCGAAGCGGCAGGAGCGCGAGGAGCGGGAACGACAGAAGGAGGAGGAGAAGGCCGCCCGCGAACGTGCCTACAAGGAGCAGAAGGAACGTCTTCTCCAGGAGCGGGAGCGCAAGGAAGAGCTTGAACGCCAGCGTGCTGCGGCACTTGAGGCCGAAGAGCAGGCGCGCGCAGCCGCGGAAGCCGCAGCGGCTTCCGCCGGAGATGTTGCGGACGCCGACGCGGACTTGGCCCAGAACGGCGAGGAGCCCGAGGAGGCGCCCCAGCCGTACGAGATGCCCACCGTCGACCTCCTGTCGCCTGTCACCGCAGGCAAGGCCGACTACGGCAACGTCGAGGAGAAGCAGCAGATTCTCGTGGACACCCTCAAGGAGTTCAAGCTCAACGTCGAGGTCACCGACATTGCCCGCGGGCCGGTCGTCACCATCTTCGAACTTCTGCCCGCCCCCGGCATTCGCCCCGAGCAGATCGCGGCCATGGCGAAGACCATCGAAATGAAGTTGCGCGCGACGAGCATCCGCATTGAGGCCCCGATCCCGGGGAAGGGCGTCGTCGGCGTCGAGATTCCAAACGAAAAGGCCAGCGCCGTCACCGTCCGCGAGATTCTCGAGGGCGCCACTTGGAAGGAGGCCGCCCGCAAGATGCATCTGCCGATGCTGCTCGGCAAGGATTCCAGCGGACACGACCTCATCTGCGATCTCGCCTCCATGCCGCACCTTCTCGTGGCCGGTGCGACAGGGTCCGGCAAGTCCGTCTGCATGAACGCCATCCTCACGGGCCTGCTGATGTCGCGGACGCCCGATGAACTGCGCCTCATCCTGGTCGACCCCAAGGTCGTCGAGTTCACCGGCTACAACGCCATTCCGCATCTGCTCGTCCCCATCATCACCGATGCCAAGAAGGTCTCGCTCGGTCTCATCTGGGCCATCCACGAGATGGAAAAGCGCTACAAGATGCTTTCCGCCGCCGGCGTGAAGAACATCGAGTCGTACAACAACCGCAAGCCCGTACAGCTTGACATGTTCGAAGAGGCCGCCAAGCAGACCTCTGCCACACCGCGCCAGAACCTTCCCGAAAAGATGGCCTACATCGTGATTGTCATCGACGAACTCGCCGACCTCATGCTCCAGGTCGGGCGTGAAATCGAGGACAGCATCTCACGTCTCGCCGCAAAGGCACGCGCCGTCGGCATCCACCTGATTCTCGCGACGCAGAAGCCCATCGTCAAGGTCGTCACCGGCACGATCAAGTCGAACGTGCCGGGCCGAATCGCCTTCCAGGTGGCGTCCCGTGTCGACAGTCAGACGATTCTCGACCGTACAGGCGCCGAATCGCTCATCGGCAAGGGCGACATGCTCTTTCTCAATCCCCGCGCCAGCAAGCTCACCCGTGCCCAGGGCGCCTTCATCGGCGATGAAGACGCCGAGACCGTTTGCGACTTCATCCGCGCGCAGGGCGGCCCGCGCTACGTGCAGGAGATTCAGCAACAGCTTGAGGCCGGCAACGGCGAAGACGTCACGGACTCGCAGCATGCACCATCACGTTCTTCCGGTGGGGGGGCGCCGAGAGGTGGTTCCTCCCGCTCTTCCGGCGGGTTCGGCACTTCCGACTTTGGCGGCGAGGATGATGGGCAGGGGGCTGGCGGCGCGGCCGGTGGCGACGAACTCTACGAAGCCGCGCTCGACGTGGTGCGGCGCACGCATCGCGCCTCGACTTCCTCTCTCCAGCGTGCGCTTCGCATCGGCTATACCCGCGCGGCGCGCCTCATCGACCAGATGGAGGAACAGGGCATCGTCGGTCCACCCCGCGGGGCGGATCCGCGCGAAATCCTCGTAGACCTCGACGGAGAAATCCCGACCAATCCAAACGCTGCCGGAGAGCCTGTGGAGACCTCTCCGGAGGCAGATGAGGATCCAGCATAGAACTCCAACTCGAACTCTTAACTCCAACTCGAACTCTTAACTCCAACTCCCAACTTGCCTTATGTCACTCGGTAGCACACTAAAAGAAGCCCGCGAACGGAAAGGGCTCACAATCGCCCAGGTGGCGGAACAGACGCGCATGATCCACCAGCTTGTGGAGGAAATCGAGCAGGATGACTTCCATCGCATTTCCGCCGCCGTCTACGGTCGGGGCTTCATTAAGCTTCTTGCCGAATGCGTCGGCGAGGAACCTGCACCGCTAATCCAGGAATTCACGGAGATTTATTCCGGACTCCGCCGCCCCGGCGTCAGGACGCGCCCTGTGCAGACGCCTGTGGAAAATCCCGAAGTCGAGGAGCCCAAGGATCGCAACGCGCCTCCGCCGAGACCGAAGGTTCGCGCCGTCGTCCTTGCAGACGAGGAAGAGCCGGCTCCGGCGTCGGCGCCAGCAGCGCCGACGCCAGTCGAAAGTCCGAAGCCGGAAGTCGATACTCCTGCGGCGCCAGTCGAAAGTCTGGCCCCCGAGACGGATGCGCCTGCCGCGACCGAGGCGCCAGTGGAGCTGGCGCCGGTCGAAGCTCCGAAGCCGGAAGTCGAAACTCCTGCGGCGCCAGTCGAAAGTCTGGTCCCCGAGACGGACGCGACCGAGGCGCCAGTGGAGCCGGCGCCGGTCGAAGCTCCGAAGCCGGAATTCGAAACTCCTGCGGCGCCAGTCGAAAATCCCGCCCCCGAGACGGACGCGCCTGCCGCGCCCGAGGCGCCAGTGGAGCCGGCGCCAGTCGAAACACCGAAGCCGGAAGTCGAAACTCCTGCGGCGCCAGTCGAAAGTCCGGCCCCCGAGACGGACGCGCCTGCCGCGCCCGAGGCGCCAGTGAAGCCGGCGCCGGTCGAAACTCCTAAGCCGGAAGTCGAAAGTCCCGAGGCCCCAGAGACGGTTGCTCAGGAGGAAGACACATCCCTTCTCGGCGAACTCTTTGATTTCAGCTCCCACAAGCGCACTGCCGGGCAAGCGGGCGAGTCGACACAAGCGAAGGACACCGTCCGTGACGAGTCCAGCATCAAGATATCCCTTCCACAGGAAGCTCCTTCGTGGGACGATGCGCCACTTGACGGCGAAACCGGCTTCTTCAATTCACTTATCCGCCATCTGAACATCAGGATCGTCGCCGCCGTCCTTGGCGGGATCGTCCTTCTGTCCGCCATCGTCTTCGGCGTCGTCGCCAAGCGGCATTCCAAGCCAGCAGAAGCGCCAGTGGAGCCAGTCGTTTCACAGGTCACCACAGTCTCCGAGCCGCAACCCGAACCGGCCCCTCCCATTCGAGCTCCCACTCCTACTCGAACTCCCCCTCCCACTCAAACTCCCACTCCCACTCCGCCCGCGGACGCCGTTGCTGCGGCGCCCGCCGACGGCAAGACGGTCTACACGCACAATCTCATCCCGCCGCCGGACAGCTATGTCGAATAAGCAAGCCCTTACCGTCGGCCTGGTCAGCCTCGGCTGCTCCAAGAACCTCGTCGACACGCAGGTCATGTGCGGCGTGCTGTTGACCGAAGGCATTGAACTTGCGCCCACCCCCGACGAGGCTGATGCGGTCCTGATCAACACCTGCGCCTTCATCCAGTCCGCCCGCGACGAGGCCGATTTTGAAATTCGCCGCGCCCTCGGACTCAAAAAGGAGGGAAAGGTCGGCGCCGTGATTGTCGCCGGCTGCCTCGCGCAACGCTATGGAAAGGCCGCCGCTGACCGTTACCCCGATGTGGACGCCTGGCTTGGGATAGACCATCTGGAGGACCTCGCCGACGTCGTGAAGCGGATCACCCGCAAAGGCGCCGCCCGCAGACGTGCCCTTTTCGATGTATCGGGGCCCGCGACGGGACTCTTCGAACCGCGCATTCCCGCTCTCAGCCTCGCCGGTGGCCCCTTCGCCTACCTCAAGATCGCCGAGGGCTGCAACCATGCTTGCGCCTACTGCGCCATTCCCGGCATCCGCGGCCGACTCCGCTCGCGACGCCTCGACGACATCGTCGCCGAGGCCGGCGAACTCCTCGACGCGGGCGTCCGCGAACTTGACATCGTGGCCCAGGACGTGACGGCCTACGGGCGAGACAGACGCAACGGCGGACGCTTGCCCGACCTTCTCCGCGCCCTTGACGGCTTCGGCGGTCGTTACTGGACACGCATCCTCTACGGCTATCCCTCCTACGTCGACGACGCCCTTCTGGACTGCTTCGCCTCTCTCAATCACCTCTGCCGCTACATCGACATTCCGCTCCAGCATAGCCATCCCGATATCCTGCGCGCCATGCGTCGGGCCGATACTGTGAAGCACGTCGCATCGCTTCCGTCCCGTCTTCGCGCCGCCTGCCCCGGCATCGCGATCCGGACCACGTGCCTCGTCGGTTTCCCCGGCGAGACGGATGAGCATTTCCGCCATCTCTGCGACTTCGTCCGCGAGTCGCGGTTCGACGCGCTCGGCGTCTTCGCCTTTTCATGCGAGGAAGGCACCCCCGCCGCGTCAATGCCCAATCAGGTGCCCGCCGAAATTGCCGAGGAGCGGCGCGACCGCCTTATGCGCATCCAGCGCCGCGTCCAGCGCGAGGCCTTGAAGACGCGCGTTGGCGGCCGGACGGACGTCCTGCTCCTCAGCCCGGCGTCACAGGGGCGCTGGGTCGCCCGGACGCCTTGGCAAGCACCCGACGTCGACGGCGTCACCTACGTGTCAGGATGCGGACGTGACGCCGCTCCCGGCGATTTCGTCCGCGTTGAAATCGCCGGTATGCGCGGCTACGACCTTCTGGCGACGGCCTGCGCCCGCAGTCGTAAATCGGAAAAGCGTCCGTCCTCTTCCGTCAATTCAAAGCAAGAATAGGTTTTGATATGCAAGACTCCCTTTTCGCAATTTGGTGTTTCAGGATTCTCTGGGCTGTCGGCGCCATCCTTCTCTTCGGCATCGCCGTCATCGTCCATGAATTCGGCCATTTCCTTGCGGCCAAGCTTCTCGGGTTCCAGGTCGACGCCTTTTCCGTCGGCTTCGGCCCTGCCATTTGGCGGAAGAAGATCAACGGCGTTGTCTACCGCGTCGGTTGCATCCCGCTTGGCGGCTATGTGGCCCTGCCGCAGCTTGATCCATCCGAGATGGACGCCATCCAGGGCAAGAACAGCGAGCGCATCCGCCCGTCCGCACCCCCGGTCGCGCCGTGGAAACGTATCGTCGTGGCCGTGGCCGGACCTTTCGGCAACGTCGTCCTCGCCGTTGTCGTCGCCTTTGTCATCTACGCCTTCTCGACACCCGACAATTTCGGCGGCATCGGCGTCACAGTCGGTCACATCGATCCCAGCGGCAAGGCGGCCGAGTCCGGGCTCCGTGTCGGCGACACCTTTCAGACAATAAATGGCAACCGCGTGACCTGCTGGAACGAGGTTGTCATCGAATGCATTCTCGGGGGAAGCACGAACGCCCTTCTCCCCGTGCAGGTCGTCCGTGAGGGCGCCGTGGTTGACCTGTCGCTCCCTGTCGCGATCGATGCGGACTCCGGATACGCCAGCCTCGACGGGGTCGAGCCGCGTCTTCGTTGCCAGGTCGGTTCCGTTTCGCCCGGTTCCCCGGCTGAAGCGGCCGGCATTCGCAAGGGCGACACCGTTGTCGCCTTCGACGGCGTTGACCTGAATGGCCCTGACGACATGATCGACCGCATCACTGCGTCCGGCGAACGCCGAATTTCCCTTTCCGTCCGCCGCTACCGGTCCGGCGAAGTGCAGGAAATCTCCCTTGTCCCGAAATTCAACGAGGAGCATGGCCGCTATCTGGTGGGCATTGTCTTTGCCGGCAACGAGATCTCCAACCAGTCCTGGATGATGTATCGCCGTCCGTGGCTCCAGATCTCCAACGACGCCAAGGGCATTTTCCGCATTCTACGCGCCCTCTTTGTCCCCCGCGTGAAGGGGGAGGCGAAACGTGCCGCCAAGGGCATGGGCGGAGCCGTCACGCTTTTCGTCGTCTTCTGGATGCAGATCCAGGCCGGCATCCTCCAGACGCTGGCCTTCCTCCGCTACCTCTGCATCAACCTCGCCGTTATCAACCTTCTGCCCTTGCCAGTCCTTGACGGCGGCCACGTGATGTTCGCGCTTGTGGAGATGATTACGCGCCGTAAACCCTCGGCTAAGCTCACGGGCTGGATCTACAACATCTTCGCCGTCCTGCTCATCGGTCTTATGGCGATTCTGCTCTTGCGGGATGTCTGGCGCTTCAACGGCATGTACCGCCGCCGCCACTCTTCGGCGGCTGAAGCCGTCGAAAAGGAGGGGACAGGGAACAGGGAACGGGGAACGGAAAACGGGGAAAAGGGAAGCGGCGGGGGCGCGGAGGCGCCCGCGCAATGACCACACGCGCACAGACTCGGCGCATCCGCCTCGGGTCCGTCGAAATCGGCGGAGGTGCCCCTGTCTCCGTCCAGACGATGTGCAACACCGACACGCGCGATGTAGCGGCAACCGTCGCGCAAATCGGGCGCTGCAGGGCCCTTGGCTGCGACATCGTCCGTCTTGCCGTCCCTGACCAGACCGCTGCCGAAGCGCTTCCTGAAATCCGCCGCCGTTCACCTGATGTCCCCCTTGTCGCGGACATCCACTTCGACTGGCGCCTCGCCATCGCAGCCGCCGAGGCTGGCTTGGACGGTCTTCGCATCAATCCCGGCAACATCGGCGACCGCGACCGCGTCCGTGCAGTCGTGGCGGCCGCAAACGCCCGGCGCATCCCGATCCGCGTCGGCGTCAACGGCGGCTCCCTGGAGAAGCCCCTTCTCGCCAAGTACGGGTCCGCCACGCCGGAGGCGCTCGTCGAGAGCGCCCTTGGCCATGTCCGCATCCTCGAGGACGAAGGCTGCGAAGCCATCAAGATTTCCGTCAAGGCCTCCGACGTCCCACGCACCCTCGCGGCCTACCGGTTGCTGGCCGAAAAGACCGACTGGCCGCTTCACATCGGTGTGACCGAGGCCGGCACCTTCCTTGCCGGTACGGTGCGCTCGTGCGTGGCGCTCGGGCAGCTTCTCGCCGAGGGAATCGGCGATACGGTTCGTGTCTCGCTCACGGACAAGCCCGAGCAGGAGGTGCGCGTCGGCGTCGAACTGCTCCGCGCGTCGGGGCTGCGCGCGCCGGGTCCCCACGTCACGTCGTGTCCGACCTGCGGACGGACGCGCGTCGACGTCATCGGCGTCGCGCGCCAGGTCGAGGATGCGCTTGAATCCCTTTATCTTGAACATCCCGAGGCGCCAAGACCGCATGTCGCGGTCATGGGATGCGTGGTCAACGGCCCGGGCGAGGCGCGCGAGGCCGACATCGCCATTGCGGGAGGGGAGGGGAAGTTCGCCCTCTTCGTCCGTGGCGAGCCGCGTGGCGTCATCCCCGAGGCAGAGGCCGTCGGGGAGATTGTACGGCAGGTCGAAAACTGGAGGAACTGAAATGAAGGACTGGATTCTGGTCACTGGCGGCAGCGGCTTTTTGGGCATCAACATGATCCGCTATCTGCGGGACAAGGGCGAGACGAAGATCCGCTCGCTTGACATTGCGCCTTTTGACTACCCGGAGAAGCGCGAAGTCGAGGAGGTCGTCGGCGATGTCCGCGACCTTGAGCTTGTCCGCAAGTGCATGAAGGACGTGAAGTGGGTCGTCCATACCGCGGCGGCCCTCCCGCTCTACTCGGAGAAGGACATCTACACCACCGAGGTCGACGGAATCGAAAACGTGCTCAAGGCCGCCGAGGAGGCGGGCGTCGAGCGCGTCATCGACATCTCCTCCACGGCCGTCTACGGCGTTCCCGACCACCACCCGCTCTACGAGACCGACGAGATGATCGGCGTCGGCCCCTACGGCCACGCCAAGATCCAGGCCGAGGCCAAGGCCGTGGAGGCGCGGGGCAGGGGAATGTGCGTGCCGATCCTCCGTCCCAAGAGCTTCATCGGGCCGGAACGGCTCGGCGTCTTCGCGCTCTTCTACGACTGGGCCTACACGGGCCACGGCTTCCCGATGATCGGAAGCGGCAAGAACCGTTACCAGCTCATGGACGTCGACGACCTCGACCAGGCGATCTGGCTCACGCTCACGCTTCCCGCCGACAAGGTCAACGACACCTTCAACATCGGCGCGAAGGAGTACACCACGATGAAGGAGGACTACCAGGCCGTCCTCGACCGCGCCGGCCACGGCAAGCATATCCACGGCATGCCGGCCGGGCTTCTCATCTTCATGCTCCGCATTCTGGAGAAGCTCCACCTCTCGCCGCTCTACCCCTGGGTCTACGAAACGGCCTCGAAGGACAGCTTCGTCTCCATCGAAAAGGCCGAGAAGATCCTCGGCTTCGCGCCGAAGTACTCCAACAAGCAGGCTCTCGTCCGCAACTACGACTGGTACGTCGCGCACCTCGACGAGTTCAAGGGCAAGAGCGGCGTCTCCCACCGCGTCCCCTGGAAGCAGGGCCTCCTCGCCGTCGCCAAGCTCTTCTTCTAGGTCGGGGATCTAGATTCGCCCATGCTGGAAAACGCCTTCCGCGAACACTTGAGAAACGCGCACCACGAAAGGAGGATCATCCATGAAGCAGGCCATCATGATTGCTGCGCTCGTTGGCTCAGTTCTGGCAAGGGCCGATGAGTCCAGGGGGACGACTCGCGTTGCGCCCTTCTCGCGCAGCGCAATGGACTTCGTCCGTGACGAAATCCACGTGGGCATCAACATCGGAAACACCTTTGACGTTCCCTCCGGCAACGAAACGGACTGGGGGAACGCCCCCGTCACGCGCGACCTCATCCACGCCTACCGCCAAAAGGGGTTCGACACCGTGCGCGTGCCGGTCACATGGTCGAAGCGCTTCGACCACAAGGCCGACGGCCATCCCATCGAACCGGCCTTCCTCGCTCGTGTAAAGGAGGTTGTCGGCTGGTGCCTTGACGAAGGGCTGGTGACGATTGTCAACGTCCACCACGACGGCGGCGATTCAGGGCCTCCCTTCTCGTGGCTCACGATCGACGGC
>JAEEGL013348736.1_pt1 | contig 24512 bp, 20 predicted proteins | sample 9134231 | NCBI WGS metagenome assembly JAEEGL01 (sample SAMN16246548, study PRJNA631951) | gut metagenome | biome: gut microbiome; feature: rumen; material: fiber-attached | host: Bos | place: Iran: Karaj | collected 2018-10
AACAAGCCTTCAAGACTTTCCGACGATGAATACGAAACCATCAAGGCCCATCCGGTACTCGGAGCAAGGATACTTGGAAAGATAAAGGAGATGCCGAGTCTTGCAAACGGCGCAAGATGGCATCATGAAAGGTTTGACGGCAAAGGTTATCCCGACGGACTTTCGGGGAATGACGTTCCCGTAGAGGCAAGGATAATCGCAGTAGCCGATTCCTACGATGCTATGACGAGCCACAGGAGCTATCGAAATCCTCTTGAACAGGCGGTTGTCAGAGAAGAACTTGTCAAAGGCAGAGGAAATCAGTTCGATCCCACCTTTGCGGATATCATGATCGAAATGATCGATGAAGACCTTCAGTATACCATGAAAGAAGAATAGAAAAAAAGGGACGATGAGTCCCTTTTTTCTTGACTTACCATGCATTCAAGTGTTAAAGTATAAGGGCATTTGTTAAATCTTGACTTTATAAAAAAGGAATATGAGTATGAAAAAAATATTGGACGAACTGTCAAAATACTTTGGAGAAGCTTTTGAAAAGGCCGGATACAGGGCTGAACTCGGAAAAGTGAACGTTTCCAACCGCCCGGATCTTTGCGAATACCAGTGTAACGGAGCAATGGCGGCTGCCAAAGAATATAAGAAAGCACCCATCCAGATAGCAAACGAAGTGGTGGAAAACTTAAAGAAAGACGGCATTTTCTCGGAAGTGACCGCTGTTATGCCGGGCTTCATAAATATCAAGCTTGACGGGGAATACCTCGCAAAATACCTTACGGGTATGAAAAACGCTGAATTTCTCGGGGTTGAAAGACCTGAAAAGCAAAAGACCATCGTTATCGATTACGGTGGGGCAAATGTTGCAAAGCCTCTCCATGTAGGACACTTACGCCCTGCCATCATCGGTGAGAGCATAAAGAGAATAGCAAAATTCATGGGACATAACTGCATAGGCGATGCCCATCTCGGAGACTGGGGACTTCCCATGGGTGAAGTCATCGAGGAGACAAGGCTGAGACACCCGGATCTTCCTTACTTTGATCCCGATTTCAAAGGAGATTTCCCTGCAGAAGCTCCTTTCACCATATCTGAGCTTGAAGAGATATATCCGGCTGCAAGCGCAAGGATGAAGGAGGATGAAGAGTTCTCAAAGAAATGCCACGATGCGACTCTTCGTTTCCAGAACGGCGAGAGAGGATATAAAGAGCTGGGACAGCACATAATCAACGTTTCGAGGGAAGACCTTAAGAAAAACTACGCAAATCTCGGCGTAAGCTTTGAACTCTGGCTCGGTGAGAGCGATGCAAACCCGTATATCGCCGACATGCTGAAAGACATGGAAGACAAGGGCGTAGCATATGAAAGTCAGGGCGCACTCGTTGTTGATATCGCAGAGCCCGGGGATAAGAAGGAATATCCTCCCTGCCTCGTAAGAAAGTCTGACGGTGCGGCTATCTATGCCACAACGGACCTTGCCACACTCGTTCAGCGTGAAAAGGATTTTAAGCCCGATGCTGTAATCTACGTTGTTGACAAGAGACAGGATCTTCATTTCCTTCAGGTATTCCGTACCGCAAAGAAGGCCGGGATAATAAGGCCGGAGACCGAACTTAAATTTATCGGCTTCGGTACCATGAACGGAAAAGACGGTAAACCTTTCAAAACGAGAGACGGCGGCGTTCTTCGCCTTGAAAACCTCATTAAGCAGGTCAGTGACAAGGTTTATGAGCGCATTATGGAAACAAGGGAAGTTTCCGAAGCCGAAGCAAGAGAAAACGCAGATATCATCGGCCTTGCGGCTCTTAAATACGGCGATCTTTCAAATCAGGCCACCAAGGACTACAACTTCGATATAGACAGGTTCACTTCTTTTGAAGGAAACACGGGACCGTACATTCTTTACACCATCGTAAGGATCAAGTCCATCCTCAGAAAGTACGAGGAGTTGGGAGAAAAGTCCTCATGTGATGTGATAAAATGTGCCCGTTCGGAAAGTGAAAAAGAACTCATGCTTCTTTTATCGGCATTTGCCGAGAATGCAGAGCAGGCTTTTAATGAATACGCTCCGCATAAGATCTGCCAGTACATTTATGAAGTTTCAAACGCATTTAACGGCTTCTATCATGAAACAAAGATCATAACCGAAGAGGATAAAGAAGTCAGAGCAGGCTACATCGAGCTCATAAAGCTCACAAAGAAGGTACTTGAGACAGGCATCGATATGCTTGGCTTTACTGCTCCGGAGAAGATGTAAGGGATGTTCATTGGGAGAAAAGCAGAAACTGAACAGCTGGAAAACCTGTACAGCAGCGTGACTTATGAAGCCGCGGTGCTGTACGGGAGACCGGGTATCGGGAAGACCGAACTCGCGCTTTCTTTTGCAGACGGAAAGAAAGCGTTTTATTTCTGCGCCCGTGAACTTTCGGAACGTGAACAGATCCTGGAGATACTTGAAGAAACAGGAAACGTCTCATCGGGAAGAGGGCTTTCTTTTGATTTCTATACCGCATTAAAGAGCGTTGTCGAAAAAAATGAAGGCGAAAAGACCGTCATAATGATCGACGAGTTCCAATATATGGCAAAAGCAGGCGAAGCTTTTGCGGAAGGCCTCATCACCCTCATGGGGGACGATAAGGTTCAGGAGCATTTTATGCTCATTCTCTTAAGTTCTTCCATCAACTGGGTTGAAAACTCCATGGTCTCCGAGATGGGAAGCCTGACACGCCGACTGTCATCCATCATAAAGCTTAAAGAATTTTCGTTTTCCGAGACGGTTGATATGTTCCCCGGCGCAAACATGGAGTTCTCCATATATGCCTGGGCCGTGTTCGGCGGAGTGCCGGGACTCCTTAAACTTTGGGATGTTAAAAAGAATCTTCGGGAAAACATCACAGATCTTTTCCTTCGAAAATCGTCGCCGCTTTACTCAGAAGCTCCGAAAATGCTCAAATCCGAACTACGTGAACTTTCCGCTTACAACGCCATACTTACCGCTATGGCCACCGGAAACTGCAAACTTAACGACATCTACGAACGTACAGGTTTTTCCAGGGCGAAGATAAGCGTTTACATTAAAAACCTTATCGAACTGGATGTGGTGGAAAAGGTGTTCTCCCTTGAGACAGGGGATCACGAAAACGTCAAAAAGGGTATATACTCCATAAAAGACGGATACTTAAGATTCTGGTACAGATACGTGTTCCGGTATCAGTCCCTCATCGAACAGGGAAAAGGAGACAGGGTATATTTCGAAAAGATACTTACAAGCTTCGATTCCTTTATGCGTGAGCGTTTCGCTTCCGTCTGCCTTGAATATTTAAAGATCATGTCCGATATAAACCGTCTTGATCACAGCTACGACACCTGGGGCAAGTGGAACGGAAAGACCGGGACCATCGATGTTGTGGCCAAGGATGAAGACGATAACGTCCTTACCGCGTTCTGCGATTTCGGCGACATGCCCGTACAGATGAAGAAACTGGACGAGTTCAGAGAGCTGAAAAGGCTTGCCGGCATTAAAAACAGTGAAATGTTTATTTTTGCCAAGTCCGGTTTCAGTTTGGAGTTGAAATCGGGAGCCAAAAAGGATAATATCAGACTTATCAATATGGATGAGCTATAATAAATAAAAGAGGATCGTAATGATTAAGAATAAAGCTAAAGCAGCATTATTTATCGGGGCGGTCATAGCCGCATTTGCACTTCCTTCGGTTCCTTCTTTTGCGGGAACCAAGGGCACATATACTCTCACCGAGGAAACGAAGGACAAGGAAGCCTTCGAACTCAGAGTTGTTGTAGACATACTTAACGTGCGCACCGGCTTCGGTGTTACTTATGACAGGCTGGTGGATGAGAACGGAGAGTATGTCATCCTTCAAAAAGACGACTATCTTGCGGGATTTGCCGTAGGGCGCGCCGAAAACGGAAGCGATTGGTATGAAGTCAGATGGGTGAATGAAGCCGGAAAGGAATATCACGGCTACGTTTATGCTCCTTACACAGAGCGGACCGGAAACAAGGCGGAGAACATACCTACTCCCACACCTGTTCCCACAGCGACCAACACCCCCACACCGTCACCGAGCCCCACGCTTACTCCGACTCCTTCACCCTCGCCCACACCAATGCCTGAGGTTGCGAGAAACATCAAAAACACCATCGCGCCCGTGCTCGTTGCAGTGTTCTTCATCATAGTCCTGTTCGCAGGCGGTTACTATTTCTACATTACGCGCAGGAAGAAAGACGCTTCAAGCGAAGCTGACAGTAAGATCAACAAGATCAAAAAGGCAACCGAAAGAGCTGAGATAGTGGAACGCGAAAAGAAGCTCTATGCCAACAAGGATGAAGTCGAAGAAACACAGGAAAATGAGGATGAGTACGATTACAGCGACAATTCCGTCGGTCTTTCCAAAGAGGAAAGAGAAGAGATAGCTGAGCGTGTTCGTGAAAAGGAAAGACTCAAGAAAGAACTTGATTCCCTTGTTCCGGGCGATAAGGTAAAGCACTCCTTCTACGGTCTCGGCGAAGTCATCGAAAATGACGCAGTGGATAACGTAGCGGTGAAATTTGCCGACAATGAGCTGAGATTCATAAATAAGGAGACCGCAGCTGCAAAGGGTCTCATGCATAAAATGTGATAAAAACCTAAAAGACATCATAATGATTACTTAACGGAGGAAAATATAAATGGCAAAAATGTATGTAAACCCCAATGTTTCACTGGGAAAGATCAACAAAGAGATTCAGGGACATTTTTCCGAGCATCTCGGAAGGTGCATTTACGAGGGACTTTACGTCGGTGAAAATTCTGAAATAGAAAATGTCAACGGTATGCGTACCGATGTGGTAACGGCATTAAAAGAGATGAAGATCCCGGTACTCCGCTGGCCCGGCGGCTGCTTTGCCGACGAATACCACTGGAAAGACGGCATCGGTCCCAAGGAAACAAGAAAAAAGATGATCAACACCCACTGGGGCGGAGTTCTTGAAGATAACAGCTTTGGTACAAAGGAGTTTTTCGAACTCTGCAGACAGCTTGGATGCGAAACTTACATAAACGGCAACCTCGGAAGCGGCACCGTTCATGAAATGAGCGAATGGGTTGAATACATGACCTTTGACGGAGTATCTCCCATGGCCGATCTCCGCAAAAAGAACGGTAACGAAGATCCTTGGACCGTCAATTTCTTCGGCGTCGGAAACGAGAACTGGGGATGCGGCGGAAATATGACTCCCGAGCATTATGCAAACGAGTACAGACGCTACCAGACATACGTAAGACATTATCCCGACTCAAAGCATCCGGACAAGCCCAGGATCTACAAGATCGCCTGCGGAGCAAACGCAGCCGATTACAACTGGACTGATACTGTTATGCGCATTGCCGGACACCATATGGACGGCATTTCCCTTCATTACTATACACTTCCCACCGGCGATTGGGGAAAGAAGGGCGCAGCTACAGGATTCTCTCTTGATGATTACTATTCCACACTTAAGAATATGTCATTCACCGAAGAACTCCTCAGGAAACACATCGCCATCATGGATAAGTACGATCCCGAAGGCAGGGTAGGTCTTATCTTTGACGAGTGGGGTGCTTGGTATGACGTTGAACCCGGCACAAATCCCGGATTCCTTTATCAGCAGAACACCATGAGAGACGCTGTTCTTGCAGGTTCAACCCTTAACATCTTCAACAAGAACTGCAGACGTGTCCGCATGGCAAATATCGCTCAGCTTGTAAACGTATTACAGTCCGTCATCTTAACCGAAGGCGCAAAGATGGTGAAGACTCCTACATATTACATCTTCAAGATGTATTCGGATCACCAGGACAATACGCTTGTTGAGAGTTCCATAACGAAAGAAAAGGTCGGCACCGATAAGTACAAGGTTGACGATCTGTTTGAGTCCGTATCAAAGGCAGAAGACGGAACACTTACGGTTACCGTTGCAAACCTTTCCGCTACGGATTCCAAGAAGATAGAAGCTGTCATTACCGATTACAACATAAGCTCCGTCACAGGTGAGATCGTTACCGGCGCTTACGGTGACTTCAATACCTTTGATAATAAGGATGTTGTAACGATCAAGCCTTTCACGGGCTTTACAAAGACAGCTGCGGGACTTGATATTGACATGCCCGCATGCAGCGTGGTCAAACTCACGCTTAAGAAATAAGAGTTACAAGGAGTTTTATTTATATCATGAACAAGAAAAATCCGGTAGTGGGCTTTCTTTTAAGCCCGCTTCCGATGCTTGCCGGGATTGCGGCATTATATGTTATGCAGATCATCGCTGTTTTTGTTTGTTCTGCTGTCATTTTTGCCACCGGCGCCATCGCTCTTAATGAGGTCACAGATTTTCAAGATATCATAATGCAGGAACCCTTTTATTCTGCGATCGATGTAACCGGCCGTTTGGGCATGCTCATCGTTGGCTTTTTCTGGTACAGAGTGTACAGGTACTCGGAAAACGGTTTTAGGACCCTAAGCCTTAAAATGCTGATCGGTTGCTTTGCCCTTGGTATCGCTGTACAAGGCATTATGATGTGGGGCATGACTTTTGCTTTTTGGGTTCTGCCGGAAAGTGTATACGAAAGCTATGCAGAATTGACAGAAGCGTTGGTTAATGATCCTTCATGGCTTACCGTTCTTTCTGTGGCTGTGCTTGCACCCATAAGTGAGGAACTTTTGTTCAGAGGGATCACTCTTAAGATCCTTGCCACACACAATATTCCGAAGACCGGAGTTGTTATTGTTCAGGCTGTATGGTTCGGAGTATTCCATATGTTGGGAACATTTTCCTATGGTACGGCGGTACAGGCTGTTTATACCTCGCTTTTTGCTATTGTACTCGGGCTCTTTGCCATAAGGTTTAATTCCGTTGTACCCTCAATTCTCATCCATATGGCGCTTAACGGTGGTGCTTTACTTCTTTCTTTCTTGGAAAGTTTGACCGATAATCCGGAGATCGTGCAATATGCCATGATCCCGATCTCAGTGCTTTTTATCGCGCTTGCGCTCTTCATTAACACGAAGATCCCCGCAATGCCTGCTCCGGTGAGATTTAAGAAAGATGATCAAGGCACGGAACCTCAGTCATTTTAGAAAGGTATTTACATGGGCAAATTTCTTTTCAAGATGGAAAGAAAATACGGGCAGTACGCCATAAGAAATCTGTCACTCATACTCATCTGTTGCTACGGCATAGGCTATATCCTTCAGATACTTGAGAGTGGGATGGACAGGGATATTTTAAGCTATCTTTCCTTAAATCCCTATCTTATCCTTCATGGTCAGGTATGGCGTCTCATTTCCTGGATACTTGTTCCTCCGGGAGGCTTTGACATTCTTACCCTTATTATGCTCTATTTCTATTATTCCATCGGACGAAGCTTAGAAAGCACTTGGGGAGATTTCAGATATAATTTCTATATCTTTTCGGGCCTGCTTTTTACATTGATCGCAACGTTCATTCTTTACGGTGTGGCTTTCATTGTGTTCAGGGAAGAACTGGCTAACGGGACATATACCGCTGAGATGCTGTTTACCAACAGTGCCGTTGCAAACAGTCAGACAGGATTTACTATCCTTCCCGGCTATTGGTTTACCGGCGTATCCACCTATTATGTCTCCATGTCCATATTCCTTGCGTATGCCATCACATTCCCGGAGATGCGTGTCATGATGTTCTTCCTGATCCCCATCAGGGTTAAGATACTCGGCATAATCTATGCGCTCCTTATCGCAACGGACATCTTCAGATATTTGATCGCCGGCCAGTACTACATGGCTTTCATCATAGTTGCATCCATCTTAAATGCTGTTATTTTCTTCCTTTCCACAAGGCAGTACAGCAGGATGGCGCCGTCGGAACTTAAAAGACGAATGGAATACAAGAGGAAAGTTCGTTCCGGCTCAAAGAGCGTCGGCCACGAGACAATGCGTAACGGAAAGACCGTCATAACAAGACACAAATGCGCGATATGCGGGCGTACCGAGCTTGACGGAGATGATCTTGAGTTCCGTTTCTGCTCCAAATGCGAAGGAAACTACGAATATTGCAAAGACCATCTTTACACACATGAACATGTGAAAAGAATCTGAAAAAAGAATACGAAGCATTCTTTTTTCAACGAGCAAATTGCAAAGCAATTCGCGAGTCTGCTAAAACAACTCAAATCATGAAATGATTCGCGAGTCTGTTAACAAAAAGGAAAAATATGTCTACCATTAAACAAACCGAAAACGAGATAAGAAAAGGAAAAAACCTTACCGAGAACATTCCTGTTTTTGTAACGAGGATGGCTTCTCTTTACGGCGAGTTTTCCTACCTTAATCTTGCTATGCAGCTTTCCCTTCTTGCTGAGAGAAACGAAGAAGACGGAAACGAACTTAATAAACATAACAAAGAGATCTATGATGAGCTTCTTGAAATTTTGCAGCTTGTTACTTCCGACAGTTTTGATCCGGACTCATATAAGACCGGCATCGAAAAACTGATTGCCCTCCGCGAGACCATCAGACACAGAATGGAAGCCGTCACAAACTATGTTGATAAGCTTGTGCTTTATGAATATATGTTAAAGCGCTTAAGTTCTTCTTTTGAGACCGTCGAGATCGAACGTGCCACAAATGATGAACTTGCAGGGGAGATCTTACGCTGGATCTTCGGCACATCCGACAATGCGGTCATAAACGAGAGGATAAGGACTGTGTGCTCATGCCTTCCCGTAAGGCTTACAAAGAGCAAGATCCTTGACATGGTCGATTCCGTGTTCTCTTTATATAACGGCTCCGATAAGAAAGCTCTGGACAATTTTGACTATATGCTTCGTTCCGCATCGGGTCTCATAAAGTCTGATGAAAAGTATGACATTTACGAAAATGTCAAAGAAATGCTTGATGAGCTTGAAAATGCGGATTACAGCGCACTTGATGAAAGAAAGTACTGGGAACTTAAAGACGATCACAGACTTTCCGCAAGCTCTTCACAGGACCTGGCAGACGAGCTTGAACAGCTTATGGGACTCACAAATTCTGTACTTGCGGTGCTTCTCACAAGACAATATTTTTCTTTCGAGACCGAAACCCGCGCGAGAGACTATTCAAAGCTTATAAGCGAGATACTTTCCGGAAACGATGACTATGATGCTTTGTTTAAGGATGTTGAAGGAAAAGTCGAGGAACTTTCCGAACAGATCCAGGATGAGGAATCCGTCATCGCAGTCATAAATTCACAGTATTCCGATGTGGTCTCACAGCTCTTACTTGACACTCCGATGAAGCGTCTGTTCATATGTTCAAGACTTTGCAGTGAGAGTACTTTCGCAGAACTTGCCGATGATCTTTCCAAGACCGAATACGATTATCTTATGAATTTAAGACAGGCGTTCAAGGATGATCTTACTAAGCTTATGTCAAACAGCAATAAACTCATGAACAGGGCCATTACCGCACAGCTTTTGCTTGAGCTTCCGGTAATGATGTCATCAAGAAACGAAGTCATGGATTATGTGAAAAATGCTCTTATGAATTGCAGAGACGATGCTGAAAGGCAAGTTTCCGTTAATCTTATCAGAGACTGTTATGGTGAGTTTTGATGAAGGCCTTCTTTATTCCGAGAAGGCTTTGAAGCAGAAAAAGAGAATAGAAAGCAGATTAATGAATGGGAAGAAGCTTAAGAACGTCTGGCTTCTCACAGATCCCGCAAATCCCCGGAATCTGTATGAGATAATCGAGTCAAAGCTTCTTCGCTTTTCGTACTATAAAAACAAAGATATCCGTGTATATGCAGTCGGAAAAAGCAGGGACGAAGTGGTAACGCTTCTTCTTTCGGTCCTTGAAAAGAGAGAGAGCCTATGATCTTTCTCACCGTTTTAAAGATAACAGGATTTGTTCTTTTGGGGATATTGGGGCTTGTGCTCCTGCTCCTTTTACTTGTATTGTTCGTTCCCGTTAGATACAACATAAGGCTTTTCAGGGATGAGGAACGCTTACTTGCGGAAGCAAAGGTAACATGGCTTTCGTCTCTCATTTCATTTGTGGGAAAATATGAGAAAAAGGATTTTTCAAAGAAACTCCGGATCTTATTTTTTACGATATTCTCCGACGGAGATTACAAGAAGGTAAAGCGTGGTGAAGTCAGGGATGAAAACGAACAGGGATCTCACGGTGAGAGCGAAACTGAGACGGTTTCTGATGAAAACAGGACAGAGACTGAAGAAACTCCTCATAGCGCTGATCAGGAAGCTGTACAGAAAGTTCATACTGGAACCGGCGGAGACGCAGGAAGCAACGAGAGTCAGGAAAGAAAAACTGAAGGAAAGACTGAAGAAGAGAAAATTCCGGAGAAGAGAGATGCGGAGAATGAAGAAGGGGTTCACGAAGATAAAGACGGGACTCCGGAGGATGAACCTGATCCATTAAATTCCGAAAACGGGGCCGAAAAAGACAAAAGAAGAAGGCACAGGAAAGAGCACCGGAAAAACGAAAAGACCGACAGCGGCAACGGGGAATTAACAGTTGCACAAAGGATAAAAAACATATATAATAACAAGGATTTGTTCGAGAGAGCATGGGAAAAGAAAAAGGACGTCATCATAAAGGCGTTTACGAGAGTAAAAAAACTCATTGTCCATGTCCTCCCCCGAAAAACAAAAGGCGATATCACATTCGGCTTTAAAGATCCCGCAAACACCGGACAGGTGTTGGGACTTGCCGCCATTATGTATTCGCGGCGGGGAGCACAGCTCCTCAGACTTCATCCCGATTTTGAAAACGAGGTTTTCCTTGCGGACGCTTATCTTTCGGGAAGAGTGGTAGCGGCGGTCGTTCTTGTGCTTGCGGCGAAAGTATATTTTAACAAAGAACTCAGGCGGACGTTCAAATACTTTAAACATCTGACCGAGGTTGATGCAGAAGAAGAGAAGGCTAAGAAAGCTTCCGAAAAAACTTCAAAACAGTAATATCATAAAGACAGGAGTGTCCTATGGCTGACAATAAATTTGAATCATCTGTAGACGCATTATTTAAGGGAATGGACGGTTTCCTCACTACCAAAACCGTGGTAGGGGAAGCAGTCAAATTCGATGACGGCACGATAATCCTGCCGCTTGTGGATGTTTCCTTCGGCATGGGAGCCGGCGCATGGAATAAACAGGCAAACGGCGGTTCCGGCGGCGGTATGGGCGGACGCATTTCTCCCAGCGCGGTCGTTGTCTTAAAAGACGGACATGCAAAACTTGTGAACATCAAGAACCAGGATGCTGTTACAAAGGTGCTTGACATGGTTCCTGACATTGTCGATAAGTTCACCGCATCAAGAGAAGAAAAGAAAGACTTAAAAGACAAGATCGATTCTGTCGTCAAGGACAGCGGAGAATAAACTAAACAGTTGAAAGGGCTTTTATAAAATGTCTGAAGTAAAGAACGGCAACACAGTCGGTACAGAAAATGTCAATAATGCGGGTGCCAGGGCTCCCTATCCGCAGAATAATGTTTACGAGATCGATCTTGTTAAACTCATAATGGTTTATGTTAAGAAATGGCTTCTTCTCGGCATCATGTCAGCAGCCGTTGCAATACTTGTTTTTGCGGCAATGACTTTCTATGTGAACAGAAATGCCAGAAAGTACACCATCAGTTTCAATTTCGACTTCCCCAAGATCGAAACGGGACGTTATCCCAACGGTGCTGAGTACAACTATCTTGATTTCATCAAAGAAGACCACATTAACTACGTTATAGAAAAGAACCCCGATCTGTTCGGTAATCTTGATGCCTCAAAGGTACAGGACAACCTCTTTGTCGATATTGAAAAAGAAACCGTTGACGGAGTTGAAAAATGGAACGGGAGGATAGTCTTCACAGGCAAGGCTAAATTCTTCAGCGACTCCGACCAGTTCAGAAGCTTTACAAAGGCTCTCGTTCAGTATATCGTCGATTCCATAAGAGAGATGCCCATCACGGACAATTACTATTACTACTATTTGGACGCTTTTGACAGTGCCAACAGCTTCAGGATGAAGCTTGACTATCTTAAGAGTCAGAAAGATACCATTCTCGGGAAATATACCGAGTGGTCCCAAAAATACGGCGATCAGTACATCGCAGGAGATCATTCTCTTGCATACTATTTAACACAGGTTGAAAACTCTTTCTCTGAAAAAGATTATGAAGATCTTAATTACGAACTTGAAAAGAACCAGTATTCGTTAAAGACAGACGACGATGAGGTCGAGATCGTTAAGATCCAGATCGGACTTCTTGAGGATGAGAAGGAAGATAATGAAAAGAAGATAGCAGAACTTATCGCTGCACTTGAAAACTTAAGAGCTTCCGAGAGATATTCAACTTCCGACATCACCGGAAAGAGCAATGAATTATATTACTACGATTCCATAGCTAAGTACACCGAGCGTCAGGTTGATATTGACCGTGAGATCAAAAACTTAAACATCAAGATCAAGAACATGACCGCAGCAGCCGAAACGGCAGCATTCAACAATAAGCTCCTTGCAGTAAGAAGCACTCTCGGTACTCAAAGCGAGACTCTTGCAAAGGTTGCGGCCAAGGTGCTTTACGATAAAACAAATGCCACATTTGATATGTCGACTTTCGAAACATTCGGAACAAAGAGTTCGGTGCTCTTTGCAGGCGCAGCATTTGTTGTGGTTTACATAATGGTCGGATTTATCGTATTCATCGTTGAATCCGATAAAGAAAGAAATAACAGACAGTAAGATAAAAAAGCATTCTGTACATAACGCACAGAATGCTTATTTTTATCTTTCATTTTCAACCCATTCGAAAAACCTGTCTACAGGCATCGGTTTTGCATAGGCATAACCCTGAACATAATCGCAGTTGTTATTCTTCAGTTCTTCGATCATCTCTTTTGTTTCGACGCCTTCAGCCACGGATTCCATGTTAAGGTCGCCGGAGAGTTTTAGAATGTTATTGATGATGACCTGCTTTTTGCCCGTGTTACCGTCGGGAAGGAAGAAAGCACGGTCAAGCTTTAACTCTTGAAGGTCAAGGAGATGAAGGAGTCCGAGAGAAGAATAGTCCGATCCGAAATCATCCATGGAGCAGATGAAACCGAGAGCTTCGAGCTTGGCTATGATCTCCGAGAATTTCTCCGTGTCTTTTATGAATATGCTTTCCGTAAATTCAAGTACGATGTTTGAATATGGAACATCATACTCTTTGCGCACTGATTCGTAATATTCAACGAATCCCGGGCGGAAGAGGGTGTATCTCGATACGTTTACGGAAATGCAGGCATCAACGCCTTTTTCTTTGAGTTTTTTAATGGTCTCGCATGCGGAACGGAATATGCTGTGATCGACTTCGGCGATCTGTCCGTTTCTCTCGCAGATCGGAATGAACTTATCGGGCGATGCGAATATGGTTCCGTCCTCGTTTACCCATCTGGCCAGCGCTTCTGCTCTTACCTTTCCCTTTTTCTTTGCACGCTCCGAGATCACAAGCTGAGGCTGGAAGAAGGGAACTATCCGTTCATGGGAGAGCGCATCGGGAAGATACATTTCAAGTTCTTTTGCAAAGCGCCTTTCGTCGTGCAGGGCTTTGCTGTAGATGGATATCTGAGAGCCCGGAAGTGGTTTTATCATCATTCGTGCAATGTGGGCGCGATTGAACATCTCATTGAGGGTGTGAGTGTCGTTTTCGTTTATTATGTATACACCTGCCGCAACTTCAATATTCAGAACGTTTGAGATGTTTTCGTGAACATAACTGCGAAGTCTGTCAACGAGCTGGTTAAAGAATGCATTGAGTCCTGCCTCACCGTCGTACTCAAGAAGGTAGCACATGGTATCCGCCTGAACGCGGCATACAAGCTCGTTTTCCGTTCTTGCGGCAACAGCGGCTCTTGCCCAGAACCTCAGAAGATTGTCACCGGCATCGTAGCCGAACAGATCGTTGATGTTCTTGAAATCCTTTATGTCGATGGAGCATAAAGCAAACTGCTTTCCAAGATTTGAAGTGAGCGTAGATTTTGCCTGGTTTTTGAAGGCTTCGAAGTTTAATGCTCCGGTAAGGGAGTCGTTATTTATAAGCCTTATCTGTTTAAGCCTGCTTGAAAGATTGAAATCAAGCGTTGCAAGGAGATTTGCGATCGTGCAGAAAGCGGGGATATCACGCTGGTTTAAGTGGATGTTGTGAAGTACAACGATGCCCGTTATCTCCGAGCCCATAAAGATGGGAGCGAGGACGAAAGCTTTTATGCCCCAGCGGTTGAAGTGCGCATATACTTTCGGATCCGTATCTTTTACTTCGGCAATGTTCTCAAAATAGCATACGGAATAGGGCGTCATGAGCCGCTCCATCTTGTCACGTATGTACTGGGGAAATTCATCCGCGGAGATCTTTGCTTCGGGATCATCCGGAAAATTGTAGGTGTAAGATCTCGGCCTTTCTCCGAAGAGCACGGCATAAGCGCTTGAAGCTTCGTAAAATGTGGCGGTGTTTTTAAGTATTTCACAGAATTTCTCCGACTCATCATAACTCTCATCGGAGATTATGGACAGACATTTTGAAACGAGTTCACGTGAGGAGATGATACGCTGCATGTGACGGATGCTCTCGCTGACATCTCCCATTTTGGTCTTGATGTTTGAATAGTAGGATTTTTGCTTGTCTTTACAGAAATGGCTTCTTATGAGGTTTAAGTCGCCTTCTTCTTCGCTGCCCACAAGCCAGCAGGCAGTGGCGTTTTTGTCGTGGTTATAGATAACGCAGTTTTCACAAGGGCTCGTACGTCCCGCTATCTTTTCGTAGCATTTGCAGGGAGTTTCGGGAATATACGAATCATATTTATGGTCACCCAAAAAGGTGCTCATGTAAGCAAGCTCGTAATCCTCATTAACGACATAAAAAGTGTCACGCCCAATGCGGAGAGCGATCTCCTCCGGACGCTTGAACAGTCTGTTATTAAGAAGAAAATTCAGCGTTTCGACTCTGCTGCTAACATTCGACATGATGCCATTCTCCTAAGTGATTAAATGTTATTATATCAGAAACAGCATTTTTTATCTATAAAATAATCAGAAATAATGTGAATTGTATAGAAAATAACAGAAGAGGATCGGTATGATCCGATCCTCTTTGGAATATCAGTGTTTAAAACTCTGCTCACAGTATACGCACCTGTATGTGCCTTTTTCTTTGTCGGTGAGCTTGAAGCGGTGCATGAGACCCTGCTCGATGGTTGTGATGCAACGGGGGTTTTTGCACTTGATAATGCCTTCTACAAACTCGGGCATATAGGGCTTCCTTTTTTCGCATATCTTTCCGTCTCTTATGACATCTATGGTTATGTTCGGATCCATAACACCCAGCATATCGAAATTCAGCGGGAAAGAACCTTCGATCTTGATTATGTCCTTCTTTCCCATTTTGCTGCTCTTTACGTTTTTTATGAGGGCGACTTCGGTGTCAAGCTTATCAAGACCGAGATAGGTGTATATTTCCATTCCGTCCCCGGCTTTTATATGATCAAGAACATATCCTTCGTTAAGTCCGCTTATATTGAGCATATATTTACCTTTACTTTCTCCGGTGCATCCGGGTCTATTTTCTTAAACTTTTAAGTACGGCGTTTTCTTCACATTCGCCGAGGAGTGTAAGGATGAGAGCCATCCTGATATAAACGCCGAATGCGGCTTGTTTGAAATATACGGCTCTCGGGTCGGTGTCGACTTCCGTTGCGATCTCGTTTACTCTTGGAAGAGGATGCATAACGAGCATGTCGGGCCTTGCATATTTCATCTTTTCGTTGTCAAGGATGAAGGAATCTTTGAGACGGATATAATCCTCTTCGTTAAAGAAACGCTCGCGCTGTACTCTTGTCATGTAGAGGATGTCAAGTTCGGGCATTACTTCTTCAAGCACTCTTGTTTCTTTAAATTCAATGTTTTTCCTGATGAGGGTTTCGGTTCTGAGGTATGCCGGGATACAGAGCTCGTCCGGAGAAATGAAGACGAATTTAACTCCCGTATATCTGGACATGGCGTTGATGAGCGAGTGTACCGTGCGTCCGAATTTAAGATCACCGCAGCAGCCTATGGTAAGGCCGTCAAGACGTCCTTTTAATCGGCTTATGGTAAGGAGGTCGGTGAGAGTCTGGGTCGGATGGTTATGACCGCCGTCACCCGCATTTATCACGGGGATCGAGGAATACATTGAAGCAACTTTAGGTGCGCCTTCCTTCGGATGACGCATCGCACATATGTCGGCGTATGCGGAGATCACTCTGATGGTATCCGCAACGCTTTCTCCTTTGGCGGCGGAAGAGGAGTCGGCAGAAGAAAAACCAAGAACAGAACCGCCGAGATTAAGCATCGCAGTTTCAAAGCTTAAGCGGGTTCGTGTACTTGGTTCATAGAATAAGGTGGCGAGTTTTTTGCCTTTACATTTTGAAGAGTAATAATCGGGATGATCGATCATATCGCATGCAAGAGCGATAAGGTTATTTATCTCATCTACCGAAAGATCCTCGGGACTTATAAGGTGTCTCATAGTTCCTCCATATATTTTTGATTTATACCAGAGGAAATTCTACCCTTTCGGGAAATGAAAAACAAGTAGAAATCGAAATCATAAGAATAATTAATGACAAAAAGGGGACGGCCTTAACCGTCCCCAAAGGAGTTTAAAACTCAAAATAGTTCTTTGTGTTGTTGTAGGAGATGTCCTCAACAAGGCGTCCGAGGAACTTCATGTCATCGGGATATTCACCGTTCTCCACCCAGTTTCCGATGATGTCGCAGAGGATGCGTCTGAAATATTCATGCCTTGTGTAGGAGAGGAAGGACCTTGAGTCGGTGAGCATTCCGACAAAGTTTGAAAGAAGTCCGAGGTTTGCGAGACTTGTCATCTGCTCGATCATTCCGGTCTTATTATCGTTGAACCACCATGCAGAACCCTGCTGGATCTTTCCAACGGCGGAGGAATCCTGGAAGCAGCCGATGACTGTGCCGATGGCTGCATTGTCCGAAGGATTGAGAGAGTAGATGATGGTCTTGGGGAGCTCGTTCGTCTTGTTCAGGTTATTTAAAAATGCTGCCATCTCGGCGGAAGAGCCGTTGGTGTTGATGCAGTCGTAGCCGGTGTCGGGACCGAGCTTGTCAAACATCCTTGTGTTGTTGTCGCGCTTTGTGCCGTAATGAAGCTGCATTACCCAGTTTCGTCTGTGGTATTCCCTGCCCATTGCGGTCATGAAAGCCGTCTTGAACTTGAGTTCGTCTTCGTATGTGGGAATATTATTTTTTAAGCGTGCCTTGAAGATCTTCTCGATCTCTTCTGCGGGAGCGGGCTTAAACATAACATATTCGAGAGCGTGGTCGGAAACCTTGCAGCCGTTCTCGGCAAAGAAATCCATACATTCGATGAGAGCCTTAAGGAGAGTCTCAAAGCTTGTGATCTTGATGCCGCTGGCTTTTTCAAGCCTTGCGATGTAGTCAATGTAATCTTTCTTCTCGATGTTCATGGCTTTGTCGGGACGCCATGCGGGAATGACACGTGTTTTAAAGGTCTTGTCTGCCTTTATCATCTGATGCCATTTTAATGTGTCTACGGGGTCATCTGTAGTGCAGATCACATCAACATTTGACTGCTCGATGATGTCACGGACGGTGAGATTTTTAAGCTTCTCGTTACATACGTTCCAGCATTCCTCAGCGGTCTCGGGTGAGAGAGGCTTTGTGAATCCGAAATATCTCTGAAGCTCGAGATGGCTCCAATGGTAGAGCGGGTTACCGATGGCTTTCTGAAGAGTCTCGGCCCACTTTAAGAACTTGTCGTGATCGCTGGCGTCGCCGGTTATATATTTCTCGTCAATGCCGTTGGAACGCATCTGACGCCATTTGTAATGATCGCCTCCGAGCCAAACTTCGGTGATGTTGTTGTATTTTCTGTTCTCGGCGATCTCCTTGGGACTAATGTGGCAGTGATAGTCGATGATGGGCATTTTTGCCGCATGATCGTGAAAAAGCGTTTTTGCGGTATCGGTGGAAAGAAGAAAATCTTTGTCCATGAATTGTTTCATAATTTTGTGGCCTCCTGTTTATTTACGTCCGGTGGTTTCCCGCCAGATGATCTCGTTTGAAAGAATGGTCTTGTTCGGAACCTTTGTTTTCTCCAGCACGTGCATGAGATTGGACACCGCCGTTGCGGAAAGTGCTTCAACGTGGTTGTCGATGGAAGTGATCTCGGGGTCCGTGCAGGAAGATAGGATGGAATTGTTATAGCCTGTTATCTGAATGTCTTCCGGAACTTTAAGGCCGAGTTTTTTTGCAAATTTTACGGCACCTACGGCCAGCTGGTCTTCGGAACAGATAATGGCGTCAAATGACTTGGTCTTATAAAGTTCAAGCAGAAAATCGCGAGTCTTTGCGATGTCACAAGGGACAAAGCAGATGAGCCCGGGGTCTCCCGGGACAGAGTTGGCACTGAGTGCGTCCTTAAATCCCGAGAGTTTGCTCATCCCCGAACCCGATCTTGAGGAATATAAGTAAAGAATGTGGTGCAAACCTGATTTAATGAGGTGATCCGTGAGTGTGAACACTGCGCCTCTGTCATCACAGACGCAGGAGTAGATGTTCTCACCCGGAAGAACACCGTTTATAAGCATTACGGGAACCGACGAAGCGGCATTAATGATGTAATCGTTGTCTTTCTCGTTGCTTTCTATGAGACTGGATCCCACAAGGATAACAGCGTCGACTCGTTTCCCGAGAAGGAGGTTTAAGTATTTCTGCCTGTTTTTCAGTTCATATCCGGTGCAGCATAAAAACGAATCGTAGCCGTTCTTTCTTAAGTTATGTTCGAGATAGTAAACCGCATTGGCAAGGAAGGGATCGGAGGAATCGGAGCACATGATGCCTATGGTGTTCATGGTGTTAAGTCCGAGTCCCCGTGCGAAAACGTTTGGTGTGTAGCCCATTTCCCGCATGACGGACAGTACTTTATTTTTCGTGGCTTCCGAAACGGAAGAGCTGCCGTTTATGACTCTTGAGACGGTAGCTATCGAAAAGCCCGATCTTTGTGATACATCGTAGATGTTCATACTTTGCCTTTCATTTTGAAAGCGCTTACATTTCTCGGACATTATACAATAATCGGAAGAGGATGGCAAGACCAATTTGAAAAAACAGCAAGAAATGATGCCTGTTTTCAATTATATCAAAGATTGAACTATCGTGTTTGTTTCAAAAGCATGAACAATTCTTTTAAAAGAAGAAATTTGTTGACAAGAGCACTCTATGGGGGTAAAATCGGAAATGTAAGCGCTTACGAAAAGAATGAGCGCATAAAATTTCATGTTTATATTCGAAGGGAGCATGTTATGGAGCTTTTAAACAAAACAAAGGCCGGTAAGATCGACAGACCCGTTAAGGTAGTTCAGTTCGGTGAAGGTAATTTTTTACGCGCATTTGTTGATTACATGATCGATATTGCAAATGAAAAGGATCTTTTCGGCGGCGACATCGTACTCATCAAACCCATCGAGTTCGGCGATCTTTCCCGTTTCCATGCACAGGATTGCCAGTACACCGTAAGCCTTCGCGGCATCGATAACGGCGAAGCAAAGGTTCAGAACAGGATCATCACATCCGTTAAGGATGCTGTGGGAGCATGCGAAGAATATGAGAAATACAACGACCTCGCAAAGATCGACACCCTTCGCTTTGTAGTATCCAATACAACCGAAGCAGGCATCGTCTACGACGAGAACGATAAGTTCGAGCTTTGCCCTCCCAACACATTCCCCGGAAAGCTCACAAAGTTCTTATATACAAGATTCCAAGAGTTCAACGGCGCAGAAGACAAGGGCCTTATCATGCTTCCCGTTGAGCTTATAGACGATAACGGTATGCACTTAAAAGAGTGCGTATTAAAGCAGTGCGACAACTGGAAACTTCCCGAAGAGTTCAAGAAGTGGGTAAACACAGCCTGTGTATTCACACAGACTCTTGTTGACCGTATCGTTACAGGCTATCCCAGGGATTCCGTTAACGATCTTTGGAACGAATGGGGATATAAGGATGAGATCTGTGTTACCGCCGAGCCTTTTGCCCTTTGGGTCATCGAGAGCGAGAAAGACATATCTGCAGAGCTTCCTCTCGACAAGGCAGGGCTTCCCGTTGTATTTACAAAGGACCACCATCCTTACAAGCAGAGAAAGGTCCGCATCTTAAACGGCGCTCACACTTCCTTCGTTCTTGCGGGCTTCCTTGCGGGAAACGACATCGTGCTTGAGTGCATGAATGACCGTATCATCCGCAGCTTCATCGAAAATACGATATTTACGGAGATCATCCCCACACTTACACTTTCAAAGGAAGAGTGCGAGGAGTTCGCAAAGGCAGTTCTTTCAAGATTTGACAATCCTTACGTAAAGCATGCCCTTCTTTCCATTTCACTCAACTCCGTATCAAAGTGGAAAGCACGCTGTATGCCCAGCTTCGTGGGATACATCGATAAGTTCGGTAAAGTTCCCGAGCATCTTGCATTCTCCATCGCCGCATTATGCGCGTTCTACACAGGAAGCGAGATCAGGGACAAGGCACTCATAGGCCACAGAGACGGCAAGGAATACAACATCATGGATGACATGAAAGTCCTTGAGTTCTTCAGAGACAATTCTTCAAAGGATTCCAAAGAGTATGTAAAGGCCGTGCTTTCAAACAAAGCTTTCTGGGATCGCGATCTTTCACAGATCCCCGGCGTTCTCACAAAGGTAAGCGGATATCTTGATAAGATCAGAGAGATCGGCATGAAGGATACTTTGAAGGAACTCTTTGACTAAGCACCTCAGCCGGAGGATAAATAATTGGATTATATAATCATCAACGAAAAGGATAATGTCTGCGTTGCACTCGAAGACCTTAAGAAAGGTACTGTGATCGAAAACGCCGGTAAATCCGTGACGCTTCTTGAAGACGTGGCAAGAGGTCATAAGATAAGTCTTAAAGACCTTAAGAAGGGAGAATCCGTAATAAAATACGGCAATCCCATCGGTCATGTTACCGAAGATGTGCCGGCCGGCAGCCACATACATATCCATAATATTAAAACAAATCTCGGTGATGTTCTCGAATACGAATATCACCCGGAGAGAGCGGAAGAAGCCGCAAAAGCCTATGACGCTCCGGTACGGACTTTCATGGGATATGAGAGAAGCACCGGAAAAGTCGGAGTAAGAAACGAAGTATGGATATTACCTACGGTCGGCTGCGTTAACTCCGTTGTTTCCAAGATCGCCGAAGTGTCCAAAAAGCATCTTTTCGGAAATGCCGAAGATGTCATCGCATTTCCTCATCCTTACGGATGTTCCCAGATGGGAGAGGATCAGGAGAATTCCAGAAAGATCCTGGCAGATTTCATCAACCATCCCAATGCGGGAGCAGTCCTTGTAGTCGGATTGGGATGTGAAAATTCCGGAATAGAGATACTTAAAGACTACATCGGTTCTTACGATGAAAATAGAGTGAGATTCTTAAAGTGTCAGGACGTTGAAGATGAGATAGAAGAAGGCGAAAAGATCGTTAAAGAGCTGATCGCTGCCTGCGCTTCCGATAAGAGGACCGAGCAGGATATAAACAAGCTCGTCATCGGAATGAAGTGCGGCGGATCCGACGGACTGTCCGGTATTACCGCAAATCCCGCAGTAGGTCTTTTTTCGGATGTTTTATGCGCAAACGGCGGAACGACCATACTCACCGAGGTTCCCGAGATGTTCGGTGCGGAAACGCTCCTCATGGACAGATGCGACACAAAAGAAACATTTGACAAAACGGTTTGTTTGATAAATAATTTCAAAGAATATTACATAAAGAACGGTCAGACCATTTACGAGAACCCGTCCCCCGGAAACAAAAAGGGCGGCATCTCCACCCTTGAAGACAAGTCTCTGGGCTGCACCCAGAAATCCGGAAGTTCAAAGGTCAAGGGCGTTCTTGAGTACGGCGAGGTCATCGGTACAAAGGGCCTTAATCTCTTGAGCGCTCCCGGAAACGATCTTGTGGCTGCAACAGCCCTTGCGGCAAGCGGCGCGCAGATTGTGCTCTTTACCACAGGACGCGGAACACCTTTTGCGAGCCCTGTTCCCACCCTTAAGATATCCACAAATTCCTATCTTGCGGGCAAAAAGGAAAAATGGATCGATTTTAACTGCGGTCCCATCGCCGAAGGCACCGATATCCGTGATGTATCCGCAGCGCTTTTTAAGCTTGTATGCGAAGTGGCATCGGGTAAACAGGTCAGATCCGAGATCGCCGGATTCCACGATATGGCAATATTCAAGACAGGTGTTACCCTTTGATCTGTGATCAAAAAACACAATAATAACTGTACTAAAAAGTACAGAAAATCATAAGGAGAAAAGAAATGGCAAAAGTTGTAACAATGGGCGAGATCATGCTCAGACTCTCAACACCCAACAATGAGAAGATACTCCAGGCTGACGAATTTGATGTCTGCTATGGCGGAGGCGAGGCAAACGTAGCGGTTTCCCTTGCAAATTACGGACACGACGCAGAGTTCGTAACAAAGGTTCCGAAGAACCCCGTAGGTGAATCTGCGGTTGCTGCACTTCGCAAGATGAACGTTTCCACAAAGAACGTTGCATACGGCGGTGAAAGACTCGGCATCTATTTCCTTGAGACCGGTTCCGCAATGAGAGCATCATCCGTTATCTACGACAGAGCACATTCAGCTATCTCGGAAGCAGAAGTTTCAGATTTCGACTTCGATAAGATCTTTGAAGGTGCAGACTGGTTCCATTTCACAGGCATCACACCCGCTATTTCCGATAAGGCTGCAGAGCTCACAGAGGCTGCACTTAAGGTAGCAAAGAAGAAGGGCGTAAAGGTAAGCTGCGACCTTAACTTCCGTAAGAAACTCTGGTCTTCAGAGAAGGCTAAGCAGGTCATGACAAAGCTCATGCAGTATGTTGACGTCTGCATCGGAAACGAAGAGGACGCTGACAAGGTTCTCGGCTTTAAGCCCGCAAATACCGATGTTACAAGCGGTACATTAAACCTTTCCGGATATGAGAGCATCTTCAAGCAGATGGTTGACAAGTTCAACTTCGAATATGTGGTAAGCTCACTCCGTGTCAGCAATTCCGCTTCCGATAACGGCTGGTCCGCTTGCATCTATTCAAGAGATACAAAGGAATTCTATCATTCAAGAGAGTACCACATCACTCCCATCGTTGACAGAGTAGGTGGCGGCGATTCCTTCGCAGCAGGCGTTATCTGCGGTCTCCTTGACGGTAAGGATTACAAGGCAGCTCTTGAATTCGGTGTTGCAGCATCCGCATTAAAGCACACCATCCCCGGAGATTTCAACTACGTTTCACGTTCAGACGTCGATGCTCTTGCAGGCGGTGACGGATCGGGAAGAGTGCAGAGGTAGTCAACGTCCGCTAATGAGGGAGACTGAGGTCGACCGGATGGACGAGGATAATAATCATAAAATTTGGAGGAATGAAATGGAACTTCGTACAGCAGCATCACCTAAGGATGTTAAGCATTATGATACAGACAGACTCAGAGAAGAATTTTTGATCGACGACCTTTTTCAGGCAGATACAATAAAGCTTGTTTACAGCCACATCGACAGGATCATCACAGGTTCTGCGGTTCCTGTAAAGGGCGAGCTTAAGCTCACAGCCGGCGATGAACTCAGAGCCGATTACTTCCTTGAGAGACGTGAGATGGGCGTCATTAACATTGGCGGAAAGGGTATCATCACCATCGACGGCAAGAAGTACGAACTCGGCTACAAAGAGGGCATGTACATCGGAATGGGTTCAAAGGACATCACCTTTGCATCTGTTGATTCATCAAAGCCCGCAAAGTTCTACCTTAACAGTGCTCCCGCTCACAAGACATATCCCACAGTGCTCATCAAGCCCGAGGGAACACCTGCTGACGGCGTAGTCATCGTTAAGAACGAGAACAAGGTTGAGTGCGGTTCCATGGCTGATGCCAACCACAGAACCATTTGCAAGTACATCCTTCCCGGCCAGGTTGAGTCCTGCCAGCTCGTTATGGGCATGACACACCTTGAGGAAGGCTCCGTATGGAACACTATGCCTTGCCATACTCATGACAGACGCATGGAAGTATATCTCTACTTCGAGATGGGCGAGAACGATGTAGTATTCCACTACATGGGCGAGCCTACCGAGACAAGACACATCGTTATGCGCAACGAGCAGGCTGTTATCTCTCCCAGCTGGTCCATCCACAGCGGGTGCGGCACAAAGAACTACACCTTCATTTGGGGCATGGTTGGTGAGAACCAGGCATTTGACGACATGGACGGCGTCAAGATGACAGAGATCAGATAATCATTGTTGGAAAAATGGAAAGCAAATATATATTTATAGCAGGTGATTCCACAATGGCGCAGAAGAGGATAGAGGCATATCCGGAAACCGGAATGGGGCAGATGCTTCCGCTCTATCTGAAGCCG
>JAEEGL016593523.1_pt1 | contig 24511 bp, 23 predicted proteins | sample 9134231 | NCBI WGS metagenome assembly JAEEGL01 (sample SAMN16246548, study PRJNA631951) | gut metagenome | biome: gut microbiome; feature: rumen; material: fiber-attached | host: Bos | place: Iran: Karaj | collected 2018-10
ATTCCGGAGACCCGTCAGCAGGGGAGGTCATAAAGATATGAATTACGAAGGCATTGAACACAAACCGAATCAGGAAACAGCCGCGGTTCAGGCTGCGGAATCCGCTCTTCCGGAAGAAAAATCAGAAAAGAAAAACGCGGAATTTTTCCGCGTCGTCAAATTCGTTCTCTTCTCCGCCAGCGCGGGGCTGATCGAAATGGGTACTTTCGCGCTGTTGAACGAAACCCTGCACTGGCCGTACTGGCTGAGCTACATGATCGCCCTGGTGCTCTCAGTCTTATGGAATTTTACCCTGAACCGCAAATTCACCTTCAAATCCGCCGCCAACGTACCCGTTGCCATGCTGAAGGTGGCCGCCTACTACGCGGTCTTCACCCCGCTCTCCTCCTGGCTGGAGCACGTCTATACCATGCAGTGGGATTGGAATGAATACCTGGCCACCGCCGCCAATATGATTCTGAACCTGATCACGGAGTTTCTGTACCAACGCTTCTTCGTGTTCGGAAACAGCCTGGATACCCAGGAGAAAAAGCCGGAATAAAAAAGACCGCCGGAGCGGTCTTACGCCTTAAGGCCCAGCAGGGCGGGAAGTCTGTTCCAGTTTCCGTCCGAAAGCGCGTACGTGCCGGCTTTTTCCGGATTAAACGGACCGGACGTTTCCGTCTCAAGATACAGGCTGTCCATGCCGAAGGCCTTCGCCACGGCGATATCCGTGTTCAGGTCGTTGCCCGTCATCAGGCAGTCCGATACGGACAGATCATATTTTTTCAGAAGCCCTTCCATGATTTTCACGGAGGGCTTTTTGATTTTGGCGTCCGAGGACAGCACGATGCCGTCGAAGGCGTCTGCCAGGCCCAGTGCCGTCAATTCCGGATTCGTAAAGCAGGCCTGGGCATTGCTGAGCAGGAAGATCTTCTTCCCCGCCGCGCGAAGCTGCTTAAACACCGGCCGCACCCAGGGATAAAGCCTCAGTTTCTGCGTGGACTGGATGCGGAAGAAAACGGCACTCGCTTCGATCAGAGACGGATCGGCTGTCACGTCTTTTGCGGCAAACAGATCCCGGAAGACCTCCCGCAGCTCCAGCTCGTACAAAGGATCGGGATCTTCCGCCTGCTTTTCGGCGCAAAGGCATAGGTATGCGTCCCGCAGGGTGTCCGGGCTTTCATAGAGCGCTCCGTGTTCGGCGTACCAGAGCTGAAGACGGAGCCAGAGCAGCGGCTCACGCTCGTCGGTGCGTATATCGACGAGCGTGCCGTAAAGATCGAAAATATAGTTGTCGTACCGTTTCATACAGTTCGTCCGCCGCGGCCCTGCCGCAGCGCCTTCCCTCCGGGATAATCTTGTTAATACCCCAGCGCCTTGCCGTCGCGGCGGGGATCGGCGGCGCCCTTTAAGGTCCCGTCAGCCTTTCGTTCGCAGGCCTGCACGCAGGGAAAGGTAAACCACTCTTCACCGGTATTGAGCGTATGTCCCATGGCCTTTAGAGCGTCGATCACGCTCTGCGGCACCCGGCGCTCCAGGATCAGCGTTCCGAAATCATCGTGCATGCGGACCGCGTCGATCGCGTCCTGAATATCCATGCCGTGGTCGATAACCTTGGTAATGACCTGCATGACGCCGGTGATGATGCGCGTGGTGCCCGGTGCGCCGAGCGCCAGCAGCGGCTGACCGTCTTTTAAAACCAGGGTCGGACTCATGGAGCTTAAAGGGCGCTTATTCGCGGCCAGTACGTTCGGGCTCTCCGGATCCAACGAGAAATCGACCAGGGTATCATTTAACAGGATGCCTGTCCCGGCCGCTACCAGACCGGAGGCAAAGGTCGCATCTACGGTCTTGGTAACCGTCACCATGTTTCCGGCCTTGTCTAAAATCGAGTAAGAAGTGGTGGACTCCGATTCAAAGGCCCAGAGATCGCCGGCCGCGTACTCGCCGGCCTTCGTCATATCGATACGCGCTGCCTGCGTTTTCGCGTAGTCCTTGCTGATAACGCCGCTCAGCGGCACGTCCACGTATTCCGGATCTCCCATATACTTGCTGCGGTCGGCAAAACCCAGCTTCATGACCTCTGACAGCAAGTGAAAATATTCCGCACTCTCCGGATCCATCGCAGCCACGTCGAAGTTTTCCAGAATATTCAGCATCTCGATAATGATGGAACCGCCGGAAGAAGGCAGGTTCGAGGAATAAATGTCACAGTCCCGGTAGGTTCCGTGAACCGCTTCGGTCACATGGATCTTATAGTTTGCAAAGTCCTCCATGGTGAGATATCCGCCTTCCGCCTGCACGGCAGCAACAATCTTCTGCGCAATCTCACCCTTGTAGAAAACTTCTTCTCCCTGCTCCGCGATCAGACGCAGCGTATTCGCCAGATCGGGGTTTTTGATGATGCTCCCCATGTCCCAGGGCATCTCATCCGGATCCAGATAGATCTTTGCCGTAGCCTCGAATTCCGAAATCTGCCGGTAGGCATCTTTGATGTCCCGGCTTGTAATCTTGGACACTTCAAAACCATTTTCCGCCATATCGATCGCCGGCTGCATGACGGTCTTCCGGTCCATAGTGCCGTAGGTGTCCAGCGCATAGAGCATGCCCTTCACCTCGCCGGGAACCGCGACCGACAGCGCGCCGATTTTATTCGCCTGGTCCTTTACCTGACCGTTTTCCAGCACTTCATACATATCCAGGCGGGCCGCCGCGCCGGAAATATCCCGGAAATCAATAAAGACGACCTCCCCGGTTTCCGCAAAGCGGACCGTCATAAACCCGCCGCCGCCGATCCCGGAGGATTGCTGCTCGGAGACGCCCAGGGCAAAACCGATGGCGACCGCCGCATCGATCGCGTTGCCGCCGGCTTTTAAAATATCGATCCCTATCCGGGTGGCGTCCTCGCGGCCCGTGGCGACCACGCCGTTTTCGCCGATAGCGTCCCGACCACCGGTATGGACGTGCTCGTTGCCGAAAGCGGTGGTCCCGGCAGGATCCGCCACCGTAACTGCAGGTGTCTGCGCCGCCGTGCTCTCAGACGGCTGCGCCGCGCTTTCCGTCGGTGCCGGCTGCTGCCCGCAGGCAGAAAGCAGCAGACAGAAGATCAGCAGGATCGAAACCAGTTTCTTTTTCATAAAGTCATTGCTCCTTGTGGGACAAGCCGAAAAAACGGCTGATGAAAACGTGCCTGGCGGCACGGATCCGTTTATCCTGTTTTTATTATACGCTTTCCGGGTTTTGAATGCCAGCCGCTTTCCCGACAAAGAAAGACCGGAAAAGGTTTTTCGCTTAAATCTATGCAGGCAGGAAGCGGAGCATGTTTACGGGAAAGAAGACGCTTCCGCGTCAGAGAAGGATCTCCTTCACCACCCGGTACGTTCCCAGCGCGCCGGCCGGAGAAGCCCCGATCAGGAAGCGCTCCGCCCGCAGAACGGCCGGCAGCGGCACGTCCTTCAGTTTTTCATAAAAACGCCTCACCAAGGCTGCATCCTCATCCAGGCACAGCGTCGTATGGAAAAGATAGTCCCGGTCGTATTCGTGGAGCGGAACGCCGAAACGCGTCTGAAGCAGTTCGTTCAGCCCGTCGTGGATGCGGTCCAGCGTTTCGTTTTCCCGCATGCGGATCCACGTGATCGCCGTATGGTATTCGATGCCGGAAACGGGGATCTCAAACGGCTTCTGCTTCCGGTAATACGTCTCCAGCGTGCCGACGACCTCAGGCGCACGGGCTTCGTCCATCTCAAAAGATATTTTCAGCGAGATATGAAAGGGCAGCGTCAGGTTGGAGTGTTTCACTCCCTCTTCTTTTTCCAGCTGCCGCACCCGCTCCCGGATGCCGGCCAGCTGCTCATCCACGTCGATTCCGGTCCAGATATACATGCTTTCCTCCCGTCCGGACGGACTGCCCGCGGCAGCTCCTCCTTTTTTCTTTGACAATCCTTCGTCCGTATTGTAGCATAAAAGCCGGAACAATTCACCTCCCCAAAGTGAGACTTTCCGCCTGCCCGTGCGATAAAGAGATGAAAGGGGAACCCTTTTTGGGATCAAACGGCAGGACGGAGCATGCGCCGCCCGCCAAAGAAAGGAGTAAGTCAATGGACAACGGTGCCTGCAGCTACCGCCGTTTCCTTGACGGGGATGACAGGGGCTTAGAGGAACTGGTACGGGATTATAAAGACGGTCTGATCTTCTTCCTGCTCGGTTTCACCGGCGATTTTCCGACGGCGGAGGAGCTCATGCAGGAGACCTTTTTCCGGCTGATCACTCGGAAGCCGGCTTTTCAGGAAAAATACCGTTTCAAGACCTGGCTGTATACGATCGCCCGGAACGTGGCCGTCGATTATCTGCGGCATCAGGCAAAGTCGGCGCCGCTTCCTTATGAGGAAGCAGCCGCGGGCCTGGCCGACGAGCGTGATCTGGAGCAGTCGTTCCTTCGGGAAGAACAAAAGATCAGCGTCCGGCAGGCTTTAAAGAAGCTGCCGCCGGATTACCGGCAGACGCTGTGGCTGCTCTTTTTCGAGGAGCTTTCTCCCGCCGAAGCCGGCCGCGTCCTGAAGAAGTCGCCGCGCCAGATGAAGAATCTCGTATACCGTGCCAAAGGCGCCCTGAAGTCTGAACTGGAAAAGGAGGGCTTTGAATATGAAGACTACACGTGAGATCACGGAAGAGCTGCTGGCGCGCCGTGACGAGTATCTGGCAGCCCGGCAGAAAAAAAGAAAAACGGTTCTAAAAGCGGGCGGGCTCGCATTCGTATTGGCCGCCGCCATGCTGGCGGTGTTCGGACTTGGGAAGCAGAGCCGCGTAAGCGCCCCCTCCGCCGCCGATCCGGCCGCTCTGAGCAGCTCCGGGCAGGCTGAAACGACCGGACGCGAAACGGGCGAAGCGGTCTCCACCAGACCCGCGCCGTTCCCGGGCCCCGGAGAAGACACGGATACCCGGCCGGCTCCGCAGGAAACGGATCCGCTTCCGACGCTGCCGGAGCAGGAAACACGGCCGGCCGTGACACCAACTCCGGAGGCAGCAACTGCGCCGGAAACAGAAACGCCTCCGGCGGCTGTGCCGACACCTCCGGCTGAGACCACGCCGGCCGGGACCACGCCGGCCGAAGCCGGCACCGCAGCGCCGCCGGCTGACGTCATCTGGGCGGATGATGTGTCCGGCGGAATCGATCCGGCTTCCTATGAGCCCTGGAACGGGAAATGGGTCGCCTATACGCTGGCGCAGGCGCTGCAAGAACAGCCGGAAGGCAGCGTGTTCGCCATCGCAGCCTCGCCGGTCATCGACGATCAGCTGGTGATCGACGGGAAAACGCTGGCCGAGTATGAGGCGGCCGCCCTGGAAGAAAGAATGCTGCCCGAAAAGCTCGCGCAGCTGATGAAGGAGGGAGATCTCCTGAAATACGGCGAAGCGCTGGTCGACGGCACCGCCCCGAACGGCGAGATCTGGGCCCGGAGCCTGTATGAAGAACGTATCGCCTTCTACGGCGAGCTGCTGGACATCTATATTCAGGACGGCGTGTTCCTGGAGGATAAGCTGTGGGCGGCGATGATGACGCCGCAGCCGGATACCGCCCAGCGGGCCTATGACGCCGCCCTCCGCCAGGCGCGCGGGCAGATCTGCCGGGCGGCCGGTGAAGAGCTGGCGGCGCAGGGCATCGAAGGCGGGTACCGGGAAGCGGACGGAACCTTCGTCTTCTTCGCCACAAAAGAGGCTTTCGCCGGCCTGACGTTTTCCGGCGGTCCCGAATGGTATTTCGGCCTGGCGTACCGGGAGCCCGGAATCCCCGAGCCCTGCTGATTCTGTACAAACAACAAAACGTATCCGGGGCCTGAACGGGAAATCCACTGCCGGAACCAAAAAAGCTGCGCGGCGGCCTTTCAAATCCGTCACGCAGCATTTTTTTTATTGCCTGACCAGCGACAGAATTCCGCAGTAACAGAGGGGGCCAGGACAGCAGGAACCGCTGTCAGATGACGTCGGAACAGAGGCGGATCAAGGGAAGTATGAAGGGGAGTATGAAGAAGGTGAATTGGCGGGCGTCTTGCGTCCGAAACCGTGCCATGATATGCCAGACAAGAAAACGGAGACTGTTTCCAGTCTCCATCCTATCCATTCCAGCATGATTATTTGGTCCCGATGAGTGCAGTCCCGTTCACATACAGGGTATATCCGTTGTTGATCACGTTCGAAGCATCACCATCAAAACTGGTGATGTAGCTGTCGGCAGTTAGCGTCCAGGTGCTGGTGGCATCCAGAGAAACCGATACGCTGCCGGCCTCCGTAGAAGAAGCGCTGTTCCCGTGAAGAACGCCTCTCCTTTTCTCAGACTCTTTCAGCCTTCCATCTCGAAACTGATCTTCTTTACGCCTTTTATAGATTCCAAAAATCCCATAATATCACTGATCGTAATATCGCGGCCGATGCGGAATACCAGATCGTAGGTCGTACTGCCGCTTTCATCGAATTCGACTTTGACATCGGTTACCTGCATCCCGTTCGCTACAATATATTCGTCCAACTGTTTTCGGAATGCCTTTGCGTCGGAGGTCGTACAACGCAGCCGCCCGGAAGTCATCGAATCCATACCGATCGTATGCTTATGCATTACGATCTGGATCACGGCAACCACAACGGTCATAAAAACCCCGAGCAGATACATGCCGCTGCCGATCGCAAGACCAATCCCGGCCGTCGCCCAGATCCCGGCAGCTGTCGTAAGCCCTTTGATCGTGTTGCTGCTGCCGCCGCGAAAAATAATGCCGGCGCCAAGGAAAGAAACACCGGTAATGATCTGCGCTGCGAGACGCGCGGGATCCGTTCCGTCAGTTCCCGCCAGGTGTTCGCCGTTCGGACCGATCAGATCGGCAAAACCGTATTTCGACAAAAGCATGACAAGTGCCGCCGTGCAGCATACGATGACATGTGTGCGGATGCCGGCTTCCTTGAGGCGTTTGCTACGTTCAAAGCCGATGATGGCGCCGCAGACGCAGGCAACCAGGATCCGCGCGAAAAAATCCCCATACTGCAGGAATGTATACTGCTGAAACAGATTCCAGGCAAACGTTATGACCGTGCCTCCTCCCTCTATTTGTTCTCATGATTCTTTCGTTGCTGCGTATCGCGGGACAGCATCGATCATCGGCATCCGTCTGCATTTTCCGTGTGTTCGCCTGCCTCAATGGCGTCGAGCCTTTCCCTGTACCGCTTTAGTGTGGAAGGCCAAACGGTCGGATCGATGTATTGACGATAGCTTTTGCTGTCCTTGCTCCTACGATCGAACGCCCTGATCATGCCGGGGTGGATCGACATTGTGACGTCCACATGTTCCTTTTCCATGCGTTCCAGACTCTGACGGTAGTCTTTTCTGTTTTGCAGCACGACGGCGCGATCCTGCAGTGAATCGCTCATAACCAGCGTATTTGCACCAAGGCCGCCGAAGATCCCGACCCGGACTTTCTGTCCGCTACTCAGCGTATCATCAAAGAAAAACGACGTAGTACCCGGCGTGTGTCCCGGTGTGTGCATCGTAAAAATGCAGATGTTGCCCAAAATGACCGGAACGTCCTCTTGATAAAACCGGTCCGGTTCACAAGGCGCATAGTATCTTCCTCTGGTATTCAGACTGATGCCTCTGATTGCGTTAAGGTCTTCCTTCGGTCCCCAGAATTCTGCCCTGGTATAGGCCAGGATCGCTGTCATGCCGCCGCAATGGTCAAAATGACCGTGAGTCAGCAAAACTTTTTTGATATTCTTCGGATTTAAGCCCAGCGATCGGATCCCCTCAAAGATCAGATACGTCTGGCTCGGCATTCCGGCATCGATCAGGATCAGACCTTCTCCGCTGTCAATCAGCAGCACCCCGACCCACGTATTGCCCAGATACCAGCAATGCTCCGACATCCGCAGAGGACTCTGCGCTGTTTCCCAGGGACGGTCCAGTACGTTGTTAAAGGTTTCTTCCAGTTTTTTCATGCGTTCTTCAACGTTATATTCATTCATGCACTTCACCTGCTGTTGTGTGGTATCAAATAGCAATCAGTTCCTTCAGGACCCGGCCGTCGCCATCCGGCAGCTTTAAGCCCAGCAGGCTTGCCCAGGTCGGGGCACCATCCACCAGATTTGCGCCTTCCAAAGTGACTCCCTTTCTAAAGTCCGGACCGCAGCAAATGATCGTGGGTCTGGGCGCTTTATCCGGGTGATACCCATGCTTTCCCATCACCTTCGGCACAAAGTAAGCACCCATCCAGTCCACACCGAAGGCGGAATGGCCATCTGTTTCCAGAACAAAGCTGAAGTTGCCATCCAGATGCTCTTTCCTGAACTCATCCTTTTCATAGATAACGGAATAGCCCGCATCGCCCTGCTTCAGGCGAGCATACAGCAGATCATAGACTTTTTGGTACAATCCGTGATCTGCCGGATCACGCAGCGCAACTTGTGCACTGGCGCCGCAACTGAAACACCATGCGTCCCAATCCAGAACCTTGTCAGCGACATCTGTCCGGATCAGTCCTGCTTCCCGAAGCAGAACGTTTACATTAACCGACCTGTCCGTATTGATCTGTCCATGGTCTGCCGTTAAGACGATGTTTGTTTTTTCCCAAACCCCCGCTTCCTTCAGCGCATCGAACAGTGTGAGAAGCATCTCGTTGGTCTCGTCAAGCCCTTTCCGGATGTGCGGCCCAAATACGCCGTACAGATGACGATATCTGTCGATTTGACCAATATGCAGCGTCAGCACTTCCGGTTTGTACCGACGGATCATTTCCGTGCATGTTTTTGTCGAGAACCACGCCGTATCCGGCATCTTTTTGAACACGCGGAGAGGCAGGTACTCTTCGGCACATGAGCGAAGGACCTCCTCCGACGTACCCGCATCCAAAAGCAGACGTCGCAGGTCACGAACCGCTGTGTCCAGATCGTTGATCTGAGGAATCGACCAGATTTCGTCCACCAGATAGTCGATGCTCTTGTGCCGCCCCGAAACCGGCCAGCCCACAGACCCCGTCGTATATCCGGCAGCCTTGCAGACATCCATCAGATCCGCAACGCGAACGTCGTCATGATAAAAGTTCCAGGGCAGGTTCCTGATGCCGGCCAGATCCACCGTGTTGTTGGTGATCCCATGTTTGTCCGGCCAGCAGCCCGAGAGCATCGTCGTATGGCAGGGATACGTCAGCGTCGGATAAATGCTGCGAACCCGCTTAACCATACTGCCATTTTCCAGCAGATAGCGAAACGCAGGCAAGGAAGATGCATATTCCAGGTCTTCATAGACCATCGCGTCTGCCGAAATAAGAAAAAACCTTTTGTGTTCCATCTCCATTCTCCTCTTTGCAATTCCGTTCGGCAATTCCATTTTCCGCCCGACAGCAACACTTTTTCAGGCGTCTGCATCCGTCCGGCCTTTTTTCACCGGCAGCAGTGGCAGGCGACAAAATGTCCGGGACTGACCTCCACAAGAGGAGGCGTGCCCTTTTCCATACACCCGAAGGCGCGCTCATGGTAGCAGCGTTTCTGGAAGCGGCAGCCTTCCTCCGGATTGATCGGGGACGATATCTCGCCGTGCAGCAGGATGCGCTCCGACCGTTTCCGAAGGTCGGGGTGCGGGATTGCAGACAGCAGCGCTTTCGTATAGGGGTGCAACGGATGGTCGAAAAGTTCTTCGGACGGTGCCTTTTCGACGATTTGACCCAGATACATCACCGCAATCTCGTCGGAAATGTAATGGACGACGCTCAAATCATGTGTAATGAAAATATAGGTCAGGCCCATCTCTCGCTGCAGTTTTCTCAGCAGATTCAGGATCTGCGCCTGGATCGACACGTCCAGCGCAGAGACCGGCTCATCGCAGACGATAAAGCTCGGATTCATTGCCAGGGCACGTGCGATGCCGATACGCTGTCGGCGCCCGCCGTCCAGCTCATGCGGATAGCTGTTGATGAGCCGCTCTGCCAGACCGACGGTCTCCATCAGCTCCAGCACGCGTTTCTCAACATCCACCCGGTTGCCAAATAGATTGTGCGCGCGAAGCGGTTCGCCAATCGCCTGCAGAACGGTTTTGCTCGGATCCAGAGAGGAAAACGGATCCTGGAAAATGATCTGCATTTTCTGCCGAAGCTTCTTCATTTCGCGATTGCTTTTTTTGCTAATAGCTTCCCCGTCGAAAAGGATCTCTCCGCTCGTAGGTTCGATTAGTCTCAGGATGCAGCGGCCCGTCGTAGACTTTCCGCAGCCGGATTCCCCGACGATTCCCAGGGTCTTGCCGCGCTCGATGGAAAAGCTGACGTCATCAACGGCATGCAGCATGCCCTTCGGCGTTTTAAAATACTTTTTCAGATTTCTTACTTCGAGAATATTGTCAGCCACTTACCTGTCCTCCCTCTCGATGTGGAACGCCGGATCATCATAAGCTGTGCACAGAATCATATGAGTCTTACTGATCTCGTGACGTGTCGGCGCCTTTTCCCGGCACTTTTCTGTTGCATACCGGCATCTGGGCTCAAAGGGACAGCCCACCGGCAGATTGGTCGGGTCCGGCATCAGACCGGGAATCGGTGTTAAATCAACGTTTCTGCTTTTGACATCGGGAAGCGAATTGAACAGACCTTCTGTATACGGATGCCGTGCATGATTGAAAACATCCTCCAGCGTTCCCTGCTCAACGATGTGACCGGCATACATGACCGCTACCATGTCACAGGTCTCTGCAACGATCCCCAGATCGTGCGTGATCATGATCATCGCCGTGTGATATTTTTCTCGAAGTCTGCACATCAGGTCCAGAACCTGCGCCTGGATGGTCACGTCCAGCGCGGTCGTCGGCTCGTCCGCAATCAGCAACTGCGGATTGCAGGCCAGCGCAATCGAGATGACCACGCGCTGTTTCATTCCGCCGGAGAACTGGTGCGGATACTCTGTGGCGCGTTCCGCCGGGATCCCAACCATTTCCAGAAGTGAAATCATCTTGTCATATAGTTCCTGCCGGGTCAGATGCTCCTCATGGAGCTCGATCGCTTCCATAATCTGATCGCCCACTGTAAAAACAGGATTCAGCGAAGTCATCGGATCCTGGAAGATCATGGAAACATCTCTCCCGCGTACCTTTTCCAGCTCCTTAGCCTTGATTGTGCGCATATCGTGCCCGCACACCTGAATGCTGCCGTTCTTGATGACCGCCGGCGGATCTGGCAGCAGACGCATAATCGCAAGCGCTGTGGTGGTTTTTCCCGCACCTGTCTCGCCCACGAGTCCGATCGTCTCGCCCTTCTTTAACTGCAGGCTGATTCCGTTGACTGCCTTTACGGTTTCCTTTTCCAGTTCATAATAGACTGTCAGGTCTTCAACATTCAGTACAATATCATCTTTTTCAGACATATCCGTCTCCTATTTTTTCAGTTTGGGATCCAATGCGTCTCTAAGACCATCGCCCAGCATGTTGAAGGCCAGCACCAAAAGCATAATCGCAAGTCCGGGGAAAAGGGTCATATAGCTGCTTTTGCGAATATATTCCCGTCCTGCGGAAAGCATCGAGCCCCACTCCGGAGCAGGCGGGCGGATGCCCATGCCCAAAAAGCTCAGGGACGCAGCACTTACGATTGCGCTGCCGATCCTCAGTGTGGACTGCACAATAATCGGCGAGAGACAGTTAGGCAGGATATGTTGGAAAATGATCTTGGCCTCCGAGATGCCTATGGCACGTGCGGACTCTATGAACTCCTGATTCCGTACCGTGAGCACGGCTGCACGCGTAATCCGGATAAAGGACGGAACACTTGCCAGTCCCACAGCCAGCATCAGATTCAGGGTACTTTGGCCAAGGGCCGACACGATCACGATCCCCAGCAGAATCGTCGGCATCGAATGGAAGATGTCAGCGCCGCGCATGATGATATTTTCGACCAGGCCGCCGTAATAGCCGGCGACAGACCCCAGAATCACTCCGAAAAAGAGAGAGATCAAAACCGCAACCACACCGACGGACATAGAATACCGCGTTCCGTACATCAGTCGGTAAAACGTGTCCCTGCCGTACTGGTCCGTTCCCATAAGGTGTTCCAGGCTGGGTTTAAGAAACTTCTCTTTGGCATGCTGGGCGATCACCATTTCTTCATAATCGATCCACAAATTCGCAGTGAGTGCGATCGCGGTGAAGATCAGCACGATGATCAGCCCGACAACCGCTCCTTTGTTTTTGAACAGGCGATGCATTGTCTCACGGAAACGGCTTGTCTTCGCATATTTTTTCGAGGCCATGGTATTCTGCGTTGTTTTCATTTCTTGTGACCTCTTTTCTTTCCGGCATACTGTGCCTTGATACGCGGATCCACATATGCATACAAAATATCAACAAGCAGCAGCACCAAACTGCTGAGCGTGGTTGTAAGGATCAGGCATCCCGTCGCCAGCGGCACGTCTCTCTCATTGATGGCCGCCACGATGGTTCGGCCGACTCCCGGCCACGCGAAGACCGTTTCCGTCAGCATAGCTCCTCCCAGAGCATTGGCAAACTGTGTTCCGGAGATGGTGATAATCGGGATCAGGGCATTTTTCAGTGCGTGCTTTGTAATCACTTTGCGCTCCGAGACGCCTTTGGCTCTTGCCGTGCGAAGATAATCTTTCCGAAGCACGTCAATCATGCTGGATCGCGTCGTACGCGTGAGCAGGGCGGTGTGTGCGGTGCCGATCGTGATGGCCGGCAGAACCACGCTATGGAGATCAACGCTCGCAGTAAACGACGGGAACCAGTGCAGATTTAAGGCGAACGCAATAATCAGCAGCAGGCCCAGCCAGAAATTCGGCATGGACAAGCCCAGCAGGGCCAGAACCATACAGCCGTTATCAAGCAATGAGCCGTTCTTCACGGCGGAAATGATGCCCAGCGGAATCGAAATAAGGTTGCACACAAGGATTGAACCGACAGCCAGAACAACCGTTGCCGGAAGCCGACTGAAATAGATCTCCATGACCGGCCGGTGCGCAGTGATCGACATGCCCAGATCTCCCTGGAGCAATCCCTTCAGATAGATAAAGTAGCGGTAAAAAACTGAGCGGTCGTATCCGTATTGATGCCGCAATATCTCAATCTGTTCCGGCGAGGCGTCTGGATTCATCTGGAGAATGGCATCGCCCGAGGCCTGCTCCATCACAAGATAGATCAGCAGGGACACGCCTAGGATGACGGGAATAATCATCAATATTCTTTTTATGATATATCTGCTCATTTTCCTTCTCCGTTCGGCAGCGCGGTGGGGAGATCCCCACCGCGTCGTCTGATCACCTTCTCTTTATTCCGCCAGTCTGATATAGGTGAAGTCATGACTGTTGTTCGGATTCCAGATGACACCCTCCAGACCCTTGCGGATGCCTTGGCTGTTCCACTCATAGCAGATCGGAATGTAATAGCATTCGTCATGGTTGATCTGCTGGACCTGCTTGAAGCATTCCATGCGGACTTTATCGTCCTGTTCGCCAACGGCCTTGTCCAGCAGTTCCATGATACGCTCATCCGTCAGGACCGCACGGTTGGAGTTCGTGCCGGGATAATACGGCTTGCGCGCGTAGTTGCCATAAGGAGACCAGCTGAGTTTATAGCAGATGGCTTCATGCTCATGACCTTTAAAGGTCGCCATGGCACTCAGCGTAGCACTGTCGACTTCCTTGAAGATGATATTGATGCCTGCCTTGCGGCATTGCTCCTGAACGATCATGGAAATATCCACGTACTTGCCCTTCTTCGCGATCAGGGTGATCGTGTCTGTAGAGGCCTTTGCCAAGTATTCCTTGGCCTTCTCCAGATTCGGGCCATACTCCTCGATGCTGTCATCATAGCCAAACACGGCGGGGTTCCAGTTTGATGCTGCGGGCGTCGCCAGACCTTCATACACCATGTCGACGATTTCCTGCTTGTCGAGCGCATAGGCGATAGCCAGACGGAGGTTCCTGTCGTTGCCGGGCGCTTCGGAGGTATCAAAGGCGATATACATCGTGGAGGTAGCCGCGTACTGCACCAGATCCAGATCCGGGTTTTCCTTGATGTATTCCAGCTCACTGTTGCTTGGGCCGCAGCAGACGTCGATCTCGCCCGTTTCAAGGGCAATCAGTCTTGCAGAAGCTTCCGGGATGCATCGGAACGTCAGGGTCTTCGTGACCGGGATCTCGCCATAATAGTCTTCGTTGCGCGTCAATTCCAGGTAGTCGTTGGCCACGAATGTCTTCACCTTCCAAGCACCGACACCTATGCCGGGGCCGTTCAGATCGTCCGCCTCAACAGCTTCCCGGTTCATGATCGACATAGCGCTCAGAGCAAGGTCGGCAAGCAGATCCACGTTCGGCGTATCCAGTGTCAGGCGGATCTTATAATCGTCCACTGCTTCCACTTTAACGTTTGCCAGAACGGAAGCCGGGCCGCCGCCTTTTTCTATCCCACGCTCAAAGCTAAAGATCACGTCGTCCGACGTAAACATCTCGCCGTTGTGGAACTTTACGTTTTCCCGAAGCTTCATTTCAAGGACTGTGGGAGAGACCCAGGTCCACTCCGTTGCCAAAGCCGGCTCAGGGGTCATCGTCTGCTGGTTGAAGTTGACCAGTCTTTGGTGCACGCAGTTAAGCCACCTGTCCGCCGTGGTGTTGCTCTGCACGTGACAGTCCAGCGTCGTGATGCCAGATTCGGTGCCGATGGTGATGCTTTCCTTGTAGTGAACGGGTTCCGCATTCGTGCCCGGAGCGGTGGTTTCACTGCCCGGATTGTTGCCCTGGGTTGTGGAAGCCCCCGGTTCACTGCCGCAGGCTGTCAGCACAAGCATCATGGCCAGGAGCAGTGCCAATGCCTTTTTCATTTTTTTCATTTTGTTCCTTCCTTTCTTTAATAGTGATGTTATATATGTGTGACGTTGCTGTACGTTCTGTCTTTTTCCACCTCCTTCAAACGACCCTGTGCAGCGGTTCCTCTCCAGCCAGGCATTTGACGATATTGCCTGCGCAGATCAGACTGACCGCATCCAAAGCTTCGCAGCTGTAGGACGCCACGTGATTTGTCACGATAATATGGGGATGACGGAGCAGCGTACTGTTCGGAGAGACCGGCTCCGTTTCCAGCACATCAAGCGCTGCGCCGGCGATCGCGCCGGAATCCACCGCTTCGTACAGTGCAGCCTCGTCAATGATCCCCCCTCGCGCTGTATTGATCAGATATGCAGAAGGCTTCATTTTTTCCAACTCCTGCTTGCCGATCATACCGCGGGTCTCTTCGGTGATTGGCAGGTGAAGCGAGATAAAATCGGATTCCTTCAGAATCTCTTCCAGTCCGCACAAGCTGACGTAGGGCATATCCTCGGGAAGTGCCTTCACATAGGGATCATAGGCCAGGATCCTGCAGTCGAACCCGCGCACACGCACCGCCACGCGGCGGGCGACTGCGCCAAAGCCAAGCAGTCCGACTGTTTTTCCGTTCAGATCCGTGCCATATTCCGGCTTCAGATTTCCTTTTTTTAGTTCCGATGTGGAATAGATCAGTTTTCGGGCGCTCGCCAACATTAGCAGAACCGCAAAATCAGCAACTGCGTCGGAATTGGTCCCGGGTGTATTGGTCACGCAAACGTGATGTTCCCGGCAGGCCTCTACGGGAATATTGTCAAGGCCGATGCCATGCTTGCAGATGATTTTCAGCTTCGGACATCTTTCGAGCAGCTCCGGAGGAAAAGAATGTGCACCGATGATCAACGCATCATACTCCGGGATCATGCGCTCAAAAGCGCTCTTATCATAGACAGACATATAATCTACGGCCATTCCCGCATTTTTCAGCATCTCCTCGGCCTTTTTGCTGATTTTGCCGAAAGAACGGGACGTCACCAGTACTTTTTTCATGACAGGGTCTCCTTATGCATGTGACAAAAAGTATTAAGTCGTCGCGTTAAAACCAGATTTGATCTGTATTCCCTTTATTGTCCGGCTGCCTGGCAGAACGCGCGCGCAGAAGCTTCCACCAGATCAAAACGACCTTCCTTTACCTGCTTGGCATTGATCAAATTGCTTCCGATTCCGAAACCGGCTGCGCCAAGGCGAAGATAATCCGCCATATTTTCTGTGGTGATTCCGCCGGTCGGCACAAATCGGATGTGCTTAAGCGGCGCGATAATCGCTTTATAATACTCAAGGCCCAACACGTCTGCGGGGAAAAGTTTTACCAGGTCTGCGCCCAATCCCGCCGCCGCCTGCGCTTCCGTCGGCGTCATGGCTCCCGGAACAGAAACCAGTCCGAGCACCTTTGCCATGCGGATCACCTCCGCGTTTACATTCGGCGAAATGATATACTTCGCACCGGCTTCAGCTGCCGCTTTCACCTCTTCTGCGCTTAAAACCGTTCCGGCTCCGACCAGAAGACGGCCGGCAAAATGATCGCGGATCTCGCGGATGGAATGCAAGGTCTCATTCATACCTTCTTCACTGCCGTGATCGAACGTGACCTCAATCAGGCGGATGCCTCCTCGTATCAGCGCTTCGCAGAGGTTTGGGATATCTTCTTTCCTTACGCCGCGGCAAATCGCGATCAGTTTGTTGACAAGAATGCTGTCAAGTGTCTTCATCTTTTCTTCCTCAAGTTTCTGATGTTACTTAGTATATAGCAAATGTTTCGTAGTTTGTCAATATATGTTTGTTCTCAATCTTAAAAAGATTTAGTTCGATCATTTTTTTGACAATCCAAATATTCGTCCGGCATGTGTAAAAATGTTAAAAACACTATGCGGTTAAAGCATAAAACAACTTCGATCCCTGTGTTATATCCGTTATATCCCCGTATGTTTGATTTCAAACATTACGTGTTATCTTCATCGTGCTATTGTTCTCTCAATCATTTTTGCATGATCATTTTGATTAAGTTGACAAAGTTGATACCATATGCTACTATAAGTAAACACATTCTGAACGTTGGGGGAGAACCATGGGAAAGCAAACTCGTCAGGAAGATCTGCTGCGGATTCTTCAGGAGAAAGGACACGCAAATGCCCAGCAATTATCCAGCCTGCTCGGCGTTTCCGAAGTTACCGTCCGACGAGACTTTAATGCCTTGGAGTCCGAGGGATTGATTCGGCGCATCTACGGAGGGGCTATCCCCGCCAATCCCAGCCTGCGCAGAGGTCTGACAGAAAAGCTTCTGTTCGACGAGCGCGCCAATATCAATGCAAAGGAAAAAAGCGCCATCGCCCTGTGCGCTGCACAGCTCATCCGTGAGCACGAGGCCATTTATCTTGACATAGGCACCACCATCGCCGCTTTGGCTGACGTTATTCAGGATCGCGAGAATCTGACCGTGCTGACCAATTCCCTGGCCGTTCTCAACGTGTTAAGCGGGAGTGCGCTCAAGATCTACTCCATTGGCGGTCTGCTGAACGGCAACGAGCTTTCTATCAGCGGCAACATTGCCTCCTCTTTTGTGCAGAATTTCAATATCGACAACGCATTCATCGGCGTCGGCGGCATCACGCTGCAGAACGGGATCAGCGATTACTTTTACGAGACCACACAGCTGCGCAAGGCCGTGATTGAGCGTGCGCATCAGGTCACACTGCTTGCGGATTCCAGCAAGTTTGGGACCGATTGCTTTTCTGTCATTTGTCCTTTGGACCGCATCTCGACCATCATTACCGACACGGGTCTCTCCGAGATGTACCGCCAGGAGATCCGCAGCATGGGAATCAACCTCATTTTGGCTGAGATATGATCCACAAAACTGACTGAGCGCACAGATTTTAATTTTCTCACACACCCTGCAAAACGACTCGTTTTCAAGTGAAACGGCCCGCTTTGCAGGGTGTTGTTCCATTTTTCTGCTTCTGCGATATATTTGGCAAAACAGGTTTAATCCAGAAACACTTCTCTGTCAAGATCCAGGCCTCCGTTTTCGGTCAGCACACCGCTGCCTGCAGTCCGCCATGTTCCCGCCGGATAAAACCTGCCACAGCTTTTCAGAATGCCCTTCGTGAAGCCCTGGACTGCACCGTATGGCAGCACCGGCACGATTCGGTGCCCTCTTTGTTTCATCGGGCGGGCCGTGTCGGGAGGGAAACAGCTTCCATCTCAATTCCCTGCCGCTTGGTCAGACAGCAGATATGTGGGGTGCGAACGGTCTGCACCTGATAACTCTGGTAAAACTCCAATGGGAGAGCGTCATAAATCTTTGAAAAAGGCCTTGTTTATTCGGTACAATAATAGGGGGCAGATTGATGATGTCAACCTGCCCTCGGTTCATTTCTTATAGGATTCCCTTGCTGTAAGCAGTTGTTTGAGAAGTGCTGTTGCCTCAGGATTGCCCAATTTTTTTAGAATCGTCGCAGTTTCTGAGCCCAGCGGAGCTTCTTGCGACAGATCAGGAAGCTCTCCTGTCCCTTGTACTTACTATTTCTGAACGCTCTCCCAGATTCACTTTTTCTTTACTCGAAAAGCTGTAAAGGCGCAGTCTATACCGCTATAGCGGTACACTTGTCAAGCAAAAAAGCGCAACAACCAGTCTTGCGCCTTTCTACGCCCTATCTCCCGCTCCCTTTTTTGACCCTCTTGATCCCCTTCACAATGGCGTTAACAGACAAGAACAGTACCACCGCCCAGACTGCGGCGCTGGTAAAGGCTGTAAGCGGCAGCATAGTCATCTTTTCATCGTTTGAATTGACCATGATCAGGGTGTTCTGAAGGGTCAGGATGGATACCAGCGCATCTATAAAGCTGATGGTCCTGAGCAACCAGACCAGCACGTCTGACGATACTCTACGTTTCTTAAGATTGACCGACGCCATGACGACTTTATAAGTTGTATACGCTGCCATGGCAATGGCCAGGATCAGCGTCATGTTGACGGGCTTTTGTTGTTTGACCATGATGGAAAACGGCACCACCAGGCTGATATTCAATATCAAAAGCAGCGAGGAAATGGCAAGAAAAGCTTTATTTTTCACGGCCTCCTGCTCTTTTCGCCGCGAAATCTTTTTTGCGGCTATGATGATAGAGCCGCGCAGAATGGTAAGCAGAATATACGGGAGTGCCATTCCGACATATCATAATTCCATTCATCATCACATTTGCCTGACTCATGTGCAAAATGCGGAATTCTAATATCTCCATGCCGGTAGATGACTGGATTTCCACAAGAGGGGCAGAAGTATTTCGCATCGGCGCTTATCATCTCATTTTTGTTCCACGCATCTATTCTTTTGCCATTGTAATCTAATGCAAATTCCATATTATTTTCCTGCGATTTTTCTTTTATATCTGCATCCGAGACTTCGATAGTTCACACAACCATAAAACCCCATAGTTATTGCACACTCCTAATATTTATTTTTTTTGCCGCGCAAAATGCAGTGAAAACAGATTTTTCATGATTGGGTATCGTTCCGCCGCTGCCCCGGCCAACCGATGCGAAAAAACGCTGCCTGTAAACCGAGCAACCTCTTCAGGCATCTTCCGCAGCCGGAATGACGGCAATCTCTCAGAAAAGATTATAAGAATTCAGGTCACTGCCGGGAATCCGGTGCCGGGTCTTCCATATCAGGCGGTCCTGATCGCGCGGGCGGGAGACGGGACGGTCCGGGATCTCCAGAACAAAGCGTTCGGAAGCATTGATAATGCGAGTCGGTCCATACGTCTGTTCCCGGGGGATCTGGTGATCATAGCGGAGATGGACATGGCCATGGATCAGATAGGCCGGCTGCCAGCGATCCAGAAGCGAGCGAAGGCAAAGAAACCCCCGGTGGGCGGGATCGTCCTGATCACCCAGCCCTCTCGGCGGAGCATGCGTAATCACGATATCCACGCCGCCGTTGCGCCAAAGCAGAAAGGAAAGTCTGCGGATACGCTGCTGCATGCGGGCCTCAGTATACTGGAACGGTCCCTTGCGGTAGCGCAGACACCCGCCAAGTCCCAGGATCCGCACGCCGTTGTAGATCACGTACTGATCATCCAGACATTCACAGCCTTCCGGAGGCCGGGAGAGATACCCCTCGTCGTGATTCCCGTGTACGTAAAGAAGCGGGGCGCGGCCCATCGTCACCAGGAAGGTCAGATACTCTGCCTTTAAGTCGCCGCAGGACAGGAGCAGATCATATTCTTTCAGGCATCCGGGCGTATAATAATCCCAGAGAGCCGGGGATTCTTCATCGGAAACAGCTAAAATCTTCACAGGTCCCCTTCCTTTTTCGGCGGAATCTGATCGCGGTAGACGCCAAGCTCGCGTACCAGCGGACGGGCAAAGCCGGAAAGTTCTTCGAAAGCAGGGATCCTCCCTTCCACGTTATCCAGCAGCCAGTCCATGCGGATCAGTTCAATCGGGGAAAAGCCGCGGCTGCCGTCGTTTTTCAGGCTCCCGTCCTGTGCCGTGATCCGGCAGCGGAAGGGATCCAGACGGCCTTCGCGGATATCCCGGATCATCACTCTGGCCAACGTGAGAACGCCTTCCGGGATCCTGTCGGAAAACTCCACGTCGATCACGCCGCTGTCCATCCCCCACCAGTAATTGACGGCTTCCCCGTCTTTTTTTGTGCTCAGGCTGCCGCTCAGAGCCGAACGGACGAGCTGTTCGTACAGTTTGCCCCAGAGCCAGACCGGAGAGGCCAGCGGAGTGAGTTCCCCTGTCTCATTCATCAGATACGTTCCATAGTTGCCATGCGTAAGCAGCGCGGGATTCTGCAGCGGGATGTCCCGGTTGGAAACGACACGGATGCCTTTTTCCCGCAGGCGCCTGGCGGCGTTCCCCGGTTCTCCGGACCATTCGAGCAGGATCCTGGCCCGCGGGTTGGTCATTCTGGCGCCGAGGGCAAAGGCGTTGATGGAGGCGGGGACCCCCAGGATCGGATAGGAACCTACGTAGCCGATCCGGTCGTTTTCAGCCAGCGCGCCGGCGATCAGGCCCGTAATGAATTTGCCTTCGTAGGTGCGGCAGTAGTAGCTCCGGACGCTGGAAAACGGCGTATCCACCGAACAGTTGAAAAAACGGACCCTGGGATGCCTGACGGCGGCGCGCAGCGTCGTCCGCAGCAGCAGCGGCGTCGTGGTAAAGACCAGATTCGCCCCGTCCGCAACCGCCTGCCCCAGCAAGGCTTCCGTCTCAGCCGGGCTGTCCGCATGAAAATAGAACCGCAGCGTGACGGAAGGCGCCAGGGCTTCTTCCATTTCCCGTGCGCCCCGTACATGTGCTTTTGTCCAGGGACTCGTGTCACTGTCCATCTGACAGATCAGCGCGACCTGCAGACGGTTCGGTGAAGGAGAGATCAGTTTGCCCAACAGGCTCCGGCTTTCGTTTTCGGGAACGGTCTTGAGCTTTGGCACCGTACTGCCGCTCTCGGCGACCACATCAGCCCAGAGTCCGTTCAGGGAAGTTTTCAGTTCTTTTGCGCTCATATTCCCCAACTGTTCGTAGGAATAGACCTTCATCCACAAAAGCAATGCTTCTTCCGGGCAAAGCCCCTGCTGCTTTCCTTCCAGACTGCTGAATGCTTCTTTAAAATAATGGAAACGGGCGGTAAAACTGCGGCGTTCCGCTTCGCTCCACCGGTGGTCCGGATCCTTGCCGAGCAGGGAAAGGAGCCGGGCGTAGTCACCGGGTTTTGTATACTGGATATCGTAAAGGCCGGTCAGGCTGTAAAACTGCAGAAACTCTCCGTACGCCCGGATGCGGGGCTCCCCGGATGGCAGCGGAAGCACGCGGCGTACACGGGCATGGATCCGGGCCGCGCCGAAGTATTTCAGCACACTGACACGCTTATTGCCCTCTTCAACGTAAAAATCGCCCAGATACTCATAACAGAGGATCGCGTCCCGGATCCCGGTATCGGAAAGATGCGCCTCGCAGAGATTGATCCATTTGCCTGCAAATTCGCTTTCCTGGCTGAGCAAGGGATAAAATCCCGCGGAAAAAGCGTTGGTGCGTCCGGCGGTTTTAGTGCCTGCGATCCGCTCGATCGGGATCTCCTGTGCCGGCAGTTCCTGTACGGTGTGTAAGGTTATCCGGGGCAGGATATTATCCAGAACGGCCGGATACGGATCCAGACCGGCATCCTGCCGGTCTTTCATCTCTTTCAGTCCAAGGTGAAGTGCCTTAAGGTATTCAGAAGCAGCTGCCGCTGAGGCCATGGAAATCCTTCTTTCCGGAACAGTTTGAGGTCAGGGGGACGGCGCGGAAAACGCCGCAGGAGCATTATAGCATAAACAGCCGCACAGAAAAAGAGCGGCAGAGAAAGTGTGCCCGGCCTTTTTCCTGTCATGTCTTGACAAAAGAGCGGATCTTACCTACAGTAAAATATGAAATGGCCCGGCAAATAGGCGGCAGTACCAAAAAGCCGGCGGCGCCCGGGAAGCGAAAGCCGGCAAGTCCGGAGGATGGGATTGATGGACCGGGATCTCAGCTTTGTTTTTGTTCACGGCCTGTCCGGATGGGGCAGCTATGATGAGCGTTACCGGCGGATGCCTTACTGGGGCATGCGCGGCGGAGACCTCATCGCTTTCCTGCGCGAACAGGGCTTTCCCTGTTACGCGGCATCGGTGGCGCCCACGGGCAGCGCCTGGGACAGGGCCTGCGAGCTGTTTGCGCAGATCACAGGCGCGAGAACCGATTACGGTCAGGCACACGCCGCAGCATACGGACACCCGCGCTTCGGCCGGGACTTTTCCGGAAACCCGCTGATCCCGGTTTGGGACCGGAACACAAAACTGGTTCTGCTGGGTCATTCCTTTGGTGGGGTGACGGTACGACTGTTTGCCGAGCTGCTGGCAAACGGAAGTCAGGATGAACAGGAAAGCGGTGCAGGGGATTTGTCGCCGCTTTTTGCCGGCGGCATGGCGGACCGGATCCACAGCCTGGTGACCCTGGCCGCACCGACCAACGGAACAAGTGCCTATGATTTATTCCTGGATCCGGCCTTCCGCCCTGAAAAAGTTCGGGTTCCTTGGTGGAGCAGGCCGCTCGCTGCCCTGATGTCCCGCGGGGCCGGCGTACAGCCCGACGGCCGGGACGCCAGAGATTATGCGGGCTACGACATGCAGATCGATCGTGCGCTGGCCTTGAACCGGCAGATCCGGACGCTTTCCTCCGTGTATTATTTTTCTGTGCCCTGCAGCTTCACAATACGACAGAGCGACGGCACTTACCGTCCCAAAAAGAAAATGGAGCCTTTGTTTGTGATGCGGTCCTGCCAGATCGGCGCCTACCGCGGCACCACGAAGGGCGGGGTAAGCGTGGATGATCACTGGCGGGAAAACGACGGCCTCGTCAACACGTTTTCAGCTGGCGCCCCGGTCGGCGAGCCGGCCGGACCCTTGGATAAAGAGAATATCCGCCCTGGCAGATGGAATATCCTTCCCACTTACGACGGCGATCATATGGCGCTGCAGGGCGGCCTGATGAGAAAACATGACGTCCGCATCTTTTATCTGGATCTGCTGCAGATGATCTGCACGCTGGAGGCCTGAATGACGTTTGAACAGAAGAAAACCGCATACTGGATTCAAAAAACGCATCTCCTGCGGGCAGACGAGTATATATGCTCTGCCTGCGGCAGACGGTTTGACCAGCCGCATATACAGTGTCCGCACTGCGGCCGGCACATGACAAAATCCCGGTACGATCCGACGTGGGTGGATGAAGCGGAAATGCTGGATATACTGGGCTGAAATAACAGAAGAATTCTTTCCCGAACGGGGTGATAATAATGAAAACGATGATTCTGAACGGAAGTCCGCGCCGGAACTGGAATACCGCCATGATGCTCAAGGAAGCGCAGCGGGGTGCGGTCTTTGCCGGCGCAGAGACGGAATATATTGATCTGTACGGCCTGAACTACACCGGCTGCCGGAGCTGCCTTGTCTGTAAGCTGAAAGGGGCCGCCCGCTGCAAATGCTACTGGAAGGACGATCTTTCGCCGGTGATCGACCGGATCTTTCAGGCGGATGCGCTGCTCATAGGCTCGCCGATCTACCTCGGGGACGTCACCAGCCAGGTACACGCCCTGATCGAGCGCCTGCATTTCTGCGCGCTTTCCTACGACGATTATTCGAATTACTTTACCGGGAAGGTGAACGTGGGGATCGTCCTGACGATGAACGCACCCCGGGCTGTTTACGACAGCTGGTATCAGGGGAAAGCGCAGGAGCTGGTCCGGAGCTTTTCCGCCCTGAACGGAAGCGTGGAGGTCCTGCCCTGCTGTGACACGCTGCAGGTGGCTGACTACAGCCGCTTCAGCATGGCCGGCTTTGACGCGGAGCATAAGCAGCAGATGCGGAAGGAGCAGTTCCCGAAGGATCTGGAAAAGGCCTTCCGGCTGGGAGCCCGCTTAAGCGCGGAGTGACGGATACCGCCTTCTTCGGAAGGGAGCCGGAACAAAAAAAAGCCCGCCGTCAAGCCCGGCAGCGGGTTTTTTGTATTCTTCCGGGGTGGACGTTTACCGCACGATCCCAAAGCTCATACCAGAATATAGCTCCGGAATCCCCGCACAGAGTAGTACGAATCCGCTCCGTTATGAAACGTAAACACGGTTCCGTA
>JAEEGL017092172.1_pt1 | contig 24511 bp, 27 predicted proteins | sample 9134231 | NCBI WGS metagenome assembly JAEEGL01 (sample SAMN16246548, study PRJNA631951) | gut metagenome | biome: gut microbiome; feature: rumen; material: fiber-attached | host: Bos | place: Iran: Karaj | collected 2018-10
AGCAAAGTGAAGAATGAACGGAAGGGCTCACTCATTGATCATGTTAGGAGGGATGGGATGAAAGAGCTGGAAGTGATGCGCGCCGAGGAGGAATGGCAGCGCGCGGGAGCATATAGCGTAAGGATTCAGGGCATGAACCGCCAGCACCACATTTCGCTGCGGGATGAGTTTGACGAGCATGACGGGGAAGGAACAAAATATATCCTTCTTCTCGACAAAGGTTATCCGGTTGCGACCTGCAGGTTTTATGAGATTGGCGAAAACATGGTGACGATCGGAAGGGTCGTGGTTCTACCGGAATATCGGGAGCACCATTTGGGAGAACGGGTGATGCAAGAGGCCGAAAGCTGGATCAAGGAGCTTGGATATAAGGAGATCATTGTGGACAGCCGCACGGTGGCCGTTGGGTTTTATGAAAAGCTCGGGTTTCAGAAAACAAGCGATGAAGTTTATATGAGCGGCGTGTTTGAGTGCGTGAAAATGCACAAAATCCTATAGCGCAAGCGAAGCGTGACAAGCGGATGGCGTATGAAAATGAATTTACGTAAAGGGGGAGTGACCATGCCTTTGGTTCGGGTTGAGATCATCAAAGGGAAGAGTGCGGAATATAAGAAAACCATGCTGGACTGCATTCACGAAGGTTTGATGGAAAGCATTGGCATCGCCGATTGGGACAGGTTTCAGAGGATCATTGAGATCGAGAGGGCTGATTTTGAAACCGCGCCTGAGAAGACGGAACAATTTACGTACGCAGAGATCACGATGTTTCAGGGGAGAAGCAAAGAACAGAAAAAAGCCCTGATCGAGACGGTGACGCAAAAGCTGAACGAAAAACTTGGCATTGCACCGACGGACGTTTTTATCGTGATCCATGAACCACCAAATGAGAACTGGGGACTCGGCGGGAAACAAAGGGAATAGGGCAGCAAAAATAAAAAACGAAAAGAAGGATATTGGGGAGAAAAAAAGAAGAAAAAATGGTATAATGAAAAATACGGATAAAAAAAGACGAAAGGAAGAAGAGGGTATGGCAATAACGTATTTTTGCTCGGAAGAGATCGCGGAAAAGAGTTGGATGATCAAAAACATTGGGGGATCAACGCCGGCAATCTGTTATCTTGTGGAGGGAAAGGATTATGCGCTGCTCATCGATTCCATCATAGGAATCGGCAATCTGAAAGCCTATTGTGAGACATTGACGAAGAAGCCGGTCCGGGTTGTCAACACCCATGCGCATTCGGATCACGTCGGCGGCAATTTTCATTTTGATCATTGTTTTTTGCACCATCGCGACATTGGTTTCTTTTACAATTGCGTTGGACTCAAAAAAGAGAACGTATTCGAATATGCGCAGAACATGGCTCCTGAGGAGTTCCGTGATCAGATGGTTCTCGATGATAATTTTGCGGACTGGGATCCCATCAAGATTTTTCCCTTATATGACGGAGATGAATTTGATCTGGGAGACAGGATCATTGAGGTTGTGGAGGTTGGCGGACATACGGCAGGGTCCATCGCTTTGATCGACCATAAGACCAGGATCTGCTATTCCGGAGATTGCTGCAATGGCAACACGCTTCTTGAGTTCTCAAATTCCTTGCCTGTTGTCACGTACTTGAAGAATCTCCTGCACTTAAAGGAGCATCAGTCTGAATTTGACAAAATGTACGGCGGTCACGAGATCTTTGACGCATCCATCCTTGACGAAGCGATCGAGACGGTGGCAAAGGTCGTTGCCGGAACGGATGATAAGTATGAAGTGACGGGAATGATGGGGACGCCCGTATTCTATGCGGCTGCGAAGAAGAAGGGCGAATACGCCCGGGCTGACGGAAAGCGTTTTAACATGAGCTACGTACCGTCACAGGTCTATGGCCCCACGGAGACAAAGCAGGTTTTTAACGCAGAGGTATTGTTCCCGGAAGAGGATTGATCGTCGTTTGCTTTGGAGGGTAAAATGATTAAGGCTGTGATTTTTGACATGTTCGAAACCTTGGTGACGTTATATCGGTCGCCGCAATATTTTGGAAAAGACATGGCAAAGGATCTTGGGTTGACGGAGGAAAGATTCCGGGTGATCTGGGATAAAAGTGAGCGTGAGAGAAGCTTAGGGATTCTTTCTCATGAAGACGTCATCGCGCGGATCATGGAACAAAACGGGATCTATTCGGCAGAGCTGCTTCAAAAAATTACCGCGAGACGATCCAGGGCAAAGGTGGAAGCCTTTATGCATCTGCATGAGGAGATTATTCCCATGCTGGAGGAGCTAAAGCGAAGAGACGTTAAGATCGGATTGGTTAGCAATTGCTTTTCTGAAGAGACGTTTGCCATCCGGGGGAGTAAGTTATATCCATACTTTGACGCATGTATGTTGTCCTACGAGCAGGGCGTCATGAAGCCGGATAAGGAGATATTTTACCGTTGCGTAAAGAAATTAAACGTATCAGCTGATGAGTGCCTGTATGTCGGCGACGGCGGCAGCAGGGAACTGGAGACGGCAACGGAGATAGGAATGAAGGCGCTCCAGGCCACGTGGTATTTTGAAGACAACGAAAGTGGCGGGTTCACCCGCAATCCGCGATTTCCAGCATTAGACCGTCCCTTGGAAATATTTCAATATCTCACCTTTTTCTCCGTATTGTTTGGAACGAGAGAACCGCTTCATTTTCGGGAAACCGGCAGGGACGGTGCGGCGTTGGACCTGCGGATCAGGATCCGGGGAAGCGTGGGCGTCTATGGGTTTGACGCAGAAAGATATTTTGGGAAAGAAGATATCTCGCAGGCAGTCAGAGAGCAGCTTCCTGGTATCATCCAAAAGGGATTTGATCATTGGACGGAAGAAAAAAGCGTTATGCAAAGCGACTTAAAAGCAGTGCTTTATCCAATGATCGAAAAGGGGCTTGCAGACGTTGGGATCAAGGTAAAGACGGAAAACATCGTCTGCCAACTGACGGAAGATTCCCAGGAACAATACAATAACGCACCGGGGATTTTGGCTTCGCAGCAGGAGAGCGGCGGCATCCGCTTACTTTTTGCGTCCGATTCCTTTAAGGGATCCCTTACCAGCATGGAGACGGCGGAGCTTCTGACAAAAGCGGCAAATGAAGTGTTTGAAAACGCGGAATGCACGGGCATTCCCGTGGCAGACGGAGGAGAAGGTACCGTAGACGCCCTCCTTAGCGCGGCAGGGGGAGAAAAGATTTACGTAAACGTGCATGGTCCGCTGATGGAAAACGTGAAGGCGTGTTACGGAAAGATCGATGATAAAAAAGCAGTGATCGAGATGGCGGCAGCTTCGGGGCTGACGCTCATCCCGCAGGAAAAAAGAGATCCCATGCTGACCACGACCTATGGGACGGGTGAACTTCTTCGCAATGCCTTGGAGAAAGGGTTTGAAGAGATTTACGTATGCATCGGCGGAAGTGCGACGAATGACGGCGGCATGGGTTGCGGCAAGGCTCTTGGCATTCGTTTTTTGGATCAGGACGGCAAGGAGCTCGAAGGCACCGGAAAGGACTTGGAGAAGGTCCGCACCATTGACGCGTCAGGTTTGGATTCCCGCTGGAAGAAGGTAAAACTGACGATCGCGTGTGACGTGACGAACCCACTTTGCGGGGAAAATGGGGCAACCCGTACGTTTGCACCTCAGAAAGGCGCAAACGCACAGGCGGTGGAATTCCTTGAGAAGGGCATGCAGAATTACCGCGACGTGGTAAAAAGGCAGTTTGGGAAAGATCCCGATCAAATTTCCGGCGCTGGCGCGGCGGGTGGATTGGGAGCACTGTTGATGATCCTCTTGGGCGGAAAGATGCGTTCCGGGATCGAGACGGTTTTGGATTTAAATAATTTTGACCGGTTGCTGCAAAATACCGATTTTGTGATTACCGGGGAAGGCCGCACGGATTGGCAGAGTGCTGGCGGTAAGGTGTTATGGGGCGTCGGAGAGAGGGCGAAAAAAGCAGGCGTGCCAGTGATCGCACTCAGCGGATCCCTGGGGCCTGGCTATGAAAAGGTCTATGAGCACGGCATTACGTCCATCATGACGACGGTGGATGCACCCATGTCACTCGAGGAAGCAATAAGTCGTGCGAAAGAGCTGTATTATCAGGCGGCAATCAGAACGTTCCGCTTGATCAAAGCGGGCATTCAATAAGACAAGGGAGAAGTACAAGATGGAACGGCAAAAGAAACCGGAAGTAGTCTATCACGGAAGTCAGTACTTATTTGACGTGGTGAAGCCCATGCAGGCCCACGGAGAGTGTGAAGCGGAAGCGCAGACGGGAATCTATGCCGCCGCGACAAAGGAGGAAGTCATTCCGTTTGCCATGCCGTTCCGATGGTATCCGGACTCGCCTGAGGGGAAGCTAAGGTTTGACAGCGACGGGATCAACAGCTTCTTGCAGTATGGTTCGATCGATCCAAACGGAAAGGGATATATCTACGTTCTGCCGTCGGATACGTTTGAACTTGTGGATCAGTGGGAATGGGTTTCCAGGGTGGAAGTAAAGCCCATCGAGGTCATAGAAGTTAACGTCAAGGATTACTGGCATACCATTACCTTTTCGGAGGAAGCGAAGGAGATCCAAAGAAAGCTGTACGGAGCTGTTTAGTTTAGAGCTAAGGTTATGGTATGTGGCGGATTCAGGCGCAGCGGGGAAGCGTATGCGAATATCATCGCGGACTTTGATTGTTTCACGTCACTACCACGTGGAACAGACAAGAGGGTAAATGGAAATTGCTTTTTAACATGGATCAGAGAATCCCGTTAGGAGGTTGAGGAATGGACGAAAAGCAGGAATATTACGTTCGCAGGAGAAGCAGGGCCGTGGCGATCGTTGTCCAGGACGGAAAGATTTTGATGGAGCGAGTGTTTTATTTTGGACGCGAGTTTTATACGGTTCCCGGCGGGGGAATTGAACCGGGCGAGACGCCAGAGCAGGCAGCAATCCGGGAGTTGAAGGAAGAATGTGGTCTTGACGGAAGGATCGTAAAGTCCTTGAGTACGGTTCATAAAGAGAATGGCAGCGCGGAATATTCCTTTGAGGTGGAAGTGTCAAAGGATCAGGAAGCGATCACGGGATATGATCCTGAAGAATCCACGGAGAACCCTCCGCTTAAGGAGGTACTTTGGCTTGGCCTGGATGAGATCAGTGAGAAGGACAGGGCTTTTCTTTGGGCCTATGGGCTGATGCAGGTGGAGGGGTTCTTTGAAATCATTCAGGATTGGGGCGACGAGATCAGTTATCCGGGCGCAAATAAGGAGTGACGGGCGATGAGCTTATTTTATGAAAAAGAGGGCATTTCGATCTATCAGGAGGATAATCTGGAGCTGCTTCGGACGCTTCCGGAGGGATGCGTTAACTTGATTTATTGCGACATTCTGTATAATACCGGGAAGGTGTTTGATGATTATTCCGATGACCTTGGGGATCCGGAGGAGGCGACGGAGTGGTACAGGCCGCGCATTCAGGAAATGAAGCGCGTGCTTGCTTCAAACGGCAGCATTTTCATTCATTGCAATTGGCGCATGGATTCCTATATGCGGATTTTGATGGATGAGATCTTTGGGACGAATTGTTTTCGAAACAGAATCTATCGTCAGCACAGCAAGGAAAGAGGTTTCTATGCCAATTTTGATTCCCAGGTGGACGTCATCCTGTACTACGTAAAAAACCCGCGAAGCTTTGTGTTTCATGAGCTGCGCGGCGATTCCAGGCGGATTGTCCCGCTTTTTGAAAACGGGGATTTGGAAGGAAGGGACGACGTTCGCTGCATTGACGGGAACGTTATCGACTTGAAGGCTTTGAATAAGCATTGGCTTGTGAGCGTGCCACAGTTCGAACGCCTGAAAGAGGCGGGAGAGGTGCAGCTCATCAAAGGATTGCCCTACCGCTTTTCCAACGTGATTCCGGTTGGAAATCTTTGGAATGAGCCGGAAATGCTAGATACTTATGCGAGGACGGACGTGGCGGATGCTTATGACACGCCAAAGCCTGAAGCCGTATTGGACAGGATTATTCGCATTGCGTCTGATCCGGATGACGTGGTCGCGGATTTCTTTTTGGGCGGCGGGACAACTGCGGTTGTTGCGAAGAAACTTGGAAGACGCTTTATTGGGTGTGACATATCGGCGAAGGCATGCGAAGTAACCACCAAAAAGCTTGGGGTCGAAGGAACCGTCCCCGATGACCCAAGGAGGGCAAGAGAATGAAGAAATGGTATGATGAAGAATATGAATTCACGGTAGAAGTAACTGGTTTTCTTCATGGGGATCACACGGAACACTATTGCCGTAACGGTGAAGAGATTGGGGATACGTACAAGTGTACTTACGGTTGCCCCGTAAATCAGGACGGATGTGGGATCTGCTCCAAGACGATGATGATGCTCTATCCGTTAATGGAGGCAGTCAGAAGTGGCGGCGATCTTGAGAACTTGGGCGGTGACGGCAAGTATTCCAAAACCGTCGTATGTCCGGATGGCTGCGTGATATTTAAGCTGACGGCCAAGCCTCTTGGAAATGAGAACTTTCACAAGGGCGGATTTTGGAGTTATCCGGATGAAACGACTTAACGCGTAAGGCACAATGATTGGAAAGGAGAACCGGCAAATTGGAGCTTTGGGATTTGTATGATCGTGACGGAAAAGTGACCGGGGAAACCTGGGAGAGAAAACATGGGAATTATCAGATCATCCCGGATGGCCGGTATCACATGGTTTGTGATATCTTGGTACGACACGTTGACGGCACGTATTTATTGACAAAACGGGACGTGAGTAAGGACGTCTATCCTGGTTATTGGGAGGCAAGCGCTGGTGGTTCGGCAGTTGCGGGAGAGGATCCCATTACGTGTGCGAAGCGGGAATTATTTGAAGAGACTGGCATTACGGCCGAGGAATTTCAGTTGGTCGGTCACAGCTTCCGGGACAAGAGCCACAGTATGTTTTATTCCTATCTGGTGACCGTGGACTGTCCAAAGGATTCCATCGTACTGCAAGAGGGTGAGACAACGGAATACCGATGGGTTGACGTTGCGGGGCTCTTGGAATACGTGGATTCTGAGCTTGCGATAAAGACGCATAATGACAGATATGCGGCGTATTTCGCCATGCTGCGCGAAGAAAAAGACGTTGACGAAGGTGGAGAAAGATGAAGGTTTTGATCATTCCCATGGCGGCCATGGCGGAGACGGCGGGGCCCGGCAGCAGGTGTAAGATCCTGGCGGAAGCGTTTTGCAGGGCTGGAATGGAAGTTTGTACCTGCATGGCCAGGGACGTGAATTTTGCGGAGATCGATGACGTAAGGAATTATGCGCTTGACGTGCCAACGCCCATGGGCATGCCAAGCATTACGGCAAACCTATTTTTCCCACTGGTGCAAAAGCTCGGGATCACCGCGAGAAAAACGGTGAAAAGCTTTGACCAGGTATTGTTTTTTACGGGAAATCTAGACAAGAGATATCTTCGAAGGAGCGTTGAAAGCATTCGCGCTGCCATCCGGGATTTCCGTCCGGACGTTGTGTACAGCGAATTTAACGTTTCGGCGATCATCGCGGCAAAGCTTGAAAACGTAAGACTTTTTACGACGGTGAGTTTTCCGACCCAGAAGGAATATGCCTGCGAGCCAAAGCTGGCAAAGGGATTGAACCAACTGCTCGCGGAGTGGAAGCTTCCGGCAACGTCATCGGCGTTGGAGTTGTTTGAGTGGGCGGACGAATGCTTTTGCCCCAGTATTCCGGAACTGGAACCCTTCGAGAAGAAGAACGTGGTTTTTCTTGGGGCACTGAAACATCATGAAATGAAAAAGGACGGAAAGCGCGACAAGATCATTGTTTATATGGGGAATGGAACCATTTCGGCTTCCAAAATGCTAAAGGAAGTTAAAGAGGCATTTGATCGCGCGCCGTATCAAATCTACGTGGCATCGAAGTCGTTGGAGCCCATGGAGGCGGGAAATCTTCACGTCGCGCCGAGATGGGATTTCAACAAGCTGCTGGATGAGGCGGTATTATTTCTCAATCACGGCGGGCAAAACAGCATGGTGGACGGGCTGCTTCACGGCGTGCCGCAGATCATGGTTCCCGGAAAGGTTTTTGAGAGACAATACAACGCGAAATCCTTGGAGAAGGCGGGAGCGGGAAAGCTGCTCTCCCATGAAGAATTTCGCGGAGACGTGATCCGCAGGCTGGCAGAGGAGATCATTGCGTCGGAGGAAATGCGTGAAAGGGCATGCATGATGGGAGAAAAGATGATGCAGTCCGGAGGCGTTCAAAATTTGGTTGCATGTTTGAGAGGAGAGAAAGATGGTTGGATTGATCGTGGCGCGTTCGAAGAATAACGTGATCGGAAAGAATGGACAGATTCCCTGGAGAATCAAGGGAGAGCAGAAACAGTTTAAGGAATTGACGACGGGAAATGCCATTGTGATGGGAAGAAAATCCTATGAAGAGATCGGACATCCCCTGCCCAACAGGCTGAATATCATCGTGTCGAGAACGAAGAAATTCGAGGGGGAGAACTTGATCACGGCTTCTTCCGTGCAGGAGGCCATCGCCCTTGCAAAAGACAAAGACGAGAACCTGAATGTATATATTGCGGGTGGTTACGGGCTGTACAAGGAAGCGATTCCCTTTGTTGACAAGATGTATATTACGGAAGTTGACCTTGTCGTAGAGGACGGGGACGTGTTCTTCCCGGAGTTTGACTCTGATGAATTTGATCTTGAGATCGGCGAGACCGGTGGGGATGAGATCAAGTTCACGCGCACGGTCTACGTGAGACGTGCAGGTGAAAAGGCGAAAGATAAGGCAGCGGATGCAGCGCAGATCACTTACAAAAGGCTGACGGAAGCGGAGCTGGAAATGTTTATCAACATGCGGATCACCCAGATGACGGAGGAATATGAGGCGGTGGGAAAGAGGCCGCCGGAGGACGTTGACCTAAAGACGGCGCTGAAGGATTTCTATCACAGACACATGGCGGACGGCACGTTTGTTTCCTGGCTCGCGCTGGATGGGGACAAGATCATTGGCACGAGCGGCATGTCTTTTGTGGAAAAACCTCCATATTTTAGCTGCCCAACGGGAAGAATTGGATTGTTGTCCAGCATGTTCACGAATCCCAATTACAGACGCATGGGCATTGCGAAGGAATTGCTCCACCGGGTTGTGGAGGAGGCGAGGAGCTATGGCTGCGGAGCCGTGTGGATCACCGCTTCCAACATGGGCGTAAAGCTCTATACGGCATATGGGTTCGAGCATAACGGGAACTTCATGCAGTATAAGCTGTAATCCATAAAAAGCGAATGCGATGCGGTTGCACGGTTGCAGCAAGCCCTCGCAAGATGAGAAGGGAGACAAAAGATGACAAAGCCTAAAATGCTTCTCTTTGATTATGGGCAGACGCTGGTGGCGGAGGCGCCATTTGACGGCGTCAAGGGCACGGCGGCAGTCATGCGGCATGCCGTGAGAAATAAGTATGGTACGTCGGGGATCAATACCGGTGTGACGTCGAGGGCGCAAAAGGCGCGGGATTATTTCCCATTTGGTATATTGGCGCGATCGATCTCAAATACGAGCCTGCCGATGACGTCATGACGATCAAAAGCTGGCAGGAATTAAAGAAGTATATGCAAAATGAGGCGTGAAGTAATGCGCTGGACAAAAAGGGGAACCGGCAGATGATCAAGGCATATTTTGTTGATTTTTACGGGACGATCGTGCATGAGGACGGCGAGGTGATTAAGAAGATCACCGAGATCATCAGCGCGACGGGAAAAGCAGAAGACAAGGGAGAGATTGATGCTTTCTGGTGGAAGGATTTCCAGACCATGTTCCTGAATTCCCACGGCGATACGTTTGAGACGCAAAGGGTGTTGGAGGAAAAATCCCTGGTGCATACGCTGGAGCGATTCTCTTCTGACGCGGATGCAAAAGAATTAAGCGAAATGATGTTTGCACATTGGGTCAAGCCTCCGATCTTTGAGGATTCGCATGCATTTTTCGAAAAGAGCCCGCTTCCGGTTTACGTGGTTTCCAACATTGACACCGCAGACGTTTTACAGGCAATTGAGTTTCATGACCTGCATCCCGCAGGCGTATTTACTTCGGAGGACGCTAAGAGTTACAAGCCCCGGAAGGAATTGTTTGAATTGGCACTGCGCGAAACCGGATTAAAGCCAGATGAAGTGATTCATATCGGCGATTCCGTGAGCAGTGACGTGAAAGGCGCGGGGGCTATAGGGATTAAAGCGTTATGGATCAATCGTTTTGGAAAGCCGGTTCCCGAGGGGGTTGACTGCATCACGACGTTAACGGACGCGCTAAAGCTGTAGGAAAAAGGGGGAGCAAAATGAATTTTGAAGCATTTGTGAAGGACATCCGGGAAAATCAATGGAACGTGTTTGGGGTTGAGGTTTATGAGAATGGAGAGCTGACGCACGTCTACGGGGATACGGAGGATAATCTCCATGAACTGTATTCAGCGACAAAGACGGTGCTTTCCATTGCTGTCGGGATCACGCATGACATGGGGTTGATCGATCTTGACCGGTGCATTCTGGATTATCTGCCGAAGGAAAAAGTTGCTAAAATGTCGGCGAAGCAGGAGGAAACCTTTCGGAAGATCACGGTGAAAAGGCTTCTGACCATGTCCGTGGGGGACCTTCCCTTCCGTGCGGAGGGCGAGAGCTGGATCGATTTTGCACTTTCCTGTGAGATCAGCCATCCAGAGGAGAAAACGTTTAATTACACGAACATTAATTCCTATCTTGTTGGCGTGGCGCTGACGGAAATCCTGGGACGCGACCTTGGAGCCTTTATCGAAGAGAAGATTTTTGAACCCTTGGGCATCAAGCGATTTGAATACGCCAGATGTCCGGAAGGGTATTTTTACGGCGCATCCGGCATGCGGCTGACGGTGCATGATTTTAGCAAGATCGGGCTGTTGCTGTACAACAAGGGCACGTATCAGGGACGGCGCATTCTGTCGGAAGAGTATGATGAGCTGGCCACCAGCGTTCAGATGCAAAACCGCGAGGGCGGTTACGGTTATTTTGTCTGGAAGTATCGGGACGGCTTTAGCATCAATGGGAGACAAGGGCAAAAATGCTACGTCCTTCCGAAACGAGAACTTATGATCACGCAACTCTGTAACATCGACGGTCCCGCAGATGCTCTCAGGGACAGCATGGAACGCTGGATTCTCGACACGTAGCAGCATGTTTGACGGAACGTGTCGCCAGATATGTTTTTGAGGAGAAAATGGACGCTGGCAAGGATACGTGATATTGTGGATATGTTGAAGGCTGATTTGTAAAGGCATGATGAAAAGGGGTAGCATAAATGAACAGGGAAGAGCTTCGGAAATTCTATGAAAAAAATATGTACGGAATCTGGCGGGAAGGCGAGCAAGTGACGTATGAACTGTTGGGCGAGGATCCAAAGGTAAACGATCCTGCGGCCGGACCTTGGAATCCCTTTGCGGTGGTTGGCGGAGAGCTGGTAAAGATCAAGGCGGAGGCGCGGGGGCGTAAGGCCGAGTTTATCGTCCATGCATACCTGCCCAAGGAAGAAGACAGAAAACGCTATCCGAAGGGTTCACCTTTTATCATCTGCATGCATCCGATCCAGCCCAAGGATTATGTTTTGGCGCAGGGTTATGCGCTTTTCTTCCTGGAGGGGCGCCAGATCGCATCAGACGACGTAAAACGTCAGGGTGCCTTTTATGATCTGTACCCCTATGGCGAAGATGCGTCAGAACAAACGGGCGTATTGATGGCGTGGGCCTGGGGCGCTTCGAAGGTGCTGGATGCGGTTTACGCAGGTCTGGATAAGGAGTTTTCGCTGGATGCGGACGCGTCCATGGTGACGGGCGTATCGCGGTGCGGAAAGGCAACGGCGGTCTGCGGCGCCTTCGACGGGCGGTTCCGCATGACAATTCCTGCCTGCTCCGGAGCGGGCGGACTTGCGCTGTATAACTTTGTTTCCGAGGGGAAGACTTATGACCTTCGAAAAGTGGGAGGCCCCGCGGAGTATACCTATGGGAAAAACGAGCCCTTGGATTGCCTGCAGTCAGAGGCGGAGAGAGGCTGGTTTAATGACAAATTCCTGCAGTACAAAAACCCGTCGGACATTCCGGTGGAACAGGAAAACCTGCCCATCATGGCGATGGATGCAAATCGTTATTATTTCATCATTGCAGCCTGCACGGGCGAGGATTGGGTGAATGCGCCCGCCATGTGGGAGTGCTATAAGAGAGCGAATGAAACATACGAAAAAGAAGGCCTTGGAGATCATCTTGTCCTGAATTTCCACAAGGTGGGACATGCCGTTCTGGAAGAGGACGCGGAGGCCTTCATCAAGTATTTTAATCATATGTATTACGGGATGGAGACCGGCGTAAACGTGGATCAGCTGAAGACCACCGTTTTCGCGGGCCAGGAGGACGGCAATGCCTCCATTTTAAGGCTCCGGCCGTATAAGAGCCGCGACGGTAAACTAATCGCCGAGTGGGCTGGAAAGGACGAAGCGGTCTATTATAAATGGAGTGCAGGCATGCTCGGGGATTTCCCCTTATCTGCGGAAAAGCTGAATGACGTTTATCTAAATCAAAATGGATTCTGCAAAGAAGAGGACAACTTTTATCCCATGGTGGCATTTGACGAGAGCGGCGTCGTCGGACATTTTATCATGCGATATCTGAACGATGATCATGACGTCATCCGGTTTGGCTGGGTGATCGTTGATGATTCAAAGCGTGGCAAGGGTTATGGCAAGAGAATGTTGGAGATGGGACTTACGTATGCCTTCAAGATTTTGAAGGCAAAGAAGGTGACCATTGGCGTTTTTGAGAATAACGCACCAGCCTATGCCTGCTATAAATCTCTGGGATTCCGGGAGGTGCCGCAAGAGGAGTATCATACGCTGAATTATAAGGGTGAAACGTGGAAAGTCATTGAGTTGGAGATCCTGAATGGATAACGGATGAATCCTCAGACGATAGAGGAAGACGGGAGGTTTGGGAAGAGTGGGAAACGGAAGAAAATATGGGGTGGGAAGTATTCTTGCAGGCATTGTTTTCTTGATATGGTTCTTTGCCTCCATCGGTGCAATGATCTATTTTTCCCGGCATGACATGGGAGCGTTGGTGGTTACCCTCTTTGGACAGTTCTTTTTGGTGATGGGCACGGCTGCGATCATCTCTGGCATTGCGAACAAGGATTTCCAGCCAATCACGCTGATTTTTCCATTAATTGGCATCGCTTGCATGGTCGGGGGATGCATTTTTCAATTTGGCAGTGAGACCGTCATTAAGCACTTAGAAAATGCATTGCCATATTTGCTCCTTTCCGTGTTCCTTATCGTGGGCGTTTCCTTGATCCTAACCACCTACGTTGGTTCCAAAAGAAGGCACGAGAGATGTAATTATTGCATCTCCGCGATCTGCGTGGACCTAAAGTCTCAATATCATGACGGGTCGCGCATTTATTGCCCCGTATATGAAGTGTATTTTCGCGATGAAACGATCCAGATCAGTAGCAACGTCTTTTCCAACATAAACCGGATTTCGGTTGGAGAGACACGAGAGATCTATCTCAATCCGGAGAAACCGACGGACTTTTATGAACCTAAGGAAGAGAGGGCAACCAATATCTTTAAGTACGTCATGGGAGGACTGTTTACCGCCGCGGCGGTATTTGCATTGATAATGATGATATATGTTGTAAAGTGAGGAATGAGAATGAAATATTACAGAGTACATACGGCAGACATAGCATGGATCACGCAGCAGCCGAGGGGATTGTTTACGGCAATTGGAAAGCTGGTGGACGCAAAGACGCTGACGGAAGAGGAAGAAAAAGAGTATTGGAAGAACAGGGAATATTTTGAGAAGGAATTGCCGGTACCGCCCTTTTATGACCAGGGAAATCCTGATAAGGCGATCACTTGGTTTAAGGACACGGAGGCGGGAAACAGGATTTTCCGCGAGATGACGTTTTATCGCAGCATGGCCGATAAATATGGCTTGAAATTGTATCTCTCAGAGTGTGAGGAATTGCCAGGAGAGGTAATCTATGAGGACGATTTCCAGATCGCGGTGAAGAATCAAAAAGAAGACCTAACGGTTAGCGTAAAAGCATTGGATTAAAAAAGAAAAATGTGTCAAAAGAACTGCAGCGCGACGCGTGAAATAAATGACGGGAACGGAGGAAAATGACGTGATCAGGGAAATTAAGGAAACGGAAGTGAAGGAGTGCGTAGAAGTCATCAGGAAAAGCTTCCAAACGGTTGCGGATGAGTTTGGCATCACGAAGGAGAACGCGCCGAGATTTACCGCGTTTGCAACGGATGAAGAAAGGCTCAGCGAACAACTAAACGGCGAGCACCGGCCAATGTATGGTTATTTTTTGGAGGATAAGCTGGTCGGCTATTATTCCCTGGCGATCATGGGCGGCAAGACCTGTGAACTCAACAATCTTAGCGTGTTGCCGGAGTTTAGGCACAAGGGGATTGGCGGGGAACTGCTAAAGCATGCCTTTGAAAAGGGAAAAGAGCTTGGATGCAACCTGATGCGGATCGGAATTGTCGATGAGAATAAGGTGCTCCGCAAATGGTATGAAGGATACGGAGTGGAACATACAGGCTCCATGAAATTTGATTTCTTTCCGTTCACTGCCGGATTTATGATGAAAAGGCTTGTGGAGCCCAAACCGTGGGACGAAAAGGAAGCAGGTCTTTACCGCTACGAAACGCACCTTCACACGGTGGAGGGCAGCGCATGCGGCGTGACTCCCGGCAGGGAATATCCTGCCATCTTCAAGGAAAGAGGATATGACGGAATTTTCATCACGGATCATTTCTTCCACGGAAATACGCGTCCCTCCAGGGAGTTACCCTGGCCAGAGTACGTAGACGCTTATATGAAGGGCTATGAGGAAGCAAAGAAGGCTGGAGATGAGATCGGATTTAAAGTCTTTTTCGGAATTGAGGAGAATTTCGAAGGGGATGAATTCATGATCTACGGCGTGGACAAGGATTTCCTTTTGGCTCATCCGGAGATCCCGCATTGGACGCGTGAGGACATGATCAAGGCGGTACATGAGGCGGGAGGAGCCGTGATGCAGGCCCATCCGTTCCGCGACCGCGATTACATCAAAAAGATTCATTTGTATCCGGAGAACGTGGAGGGAATTGAAGGCATCAACACGGCGAACACGGCGAATGATAATTTAGCCGCGTTATGCTATGCCTTGCATTTTGGCTTGATGATACAGGCAGGTTCCGACACCCATTTCAAGTGGGCCATCGGGGACGGGAATGGCGGTATCCTGTATGAGAAGCCCATCACGTCGGAGCTGGATTACGCCGACAGGCTGCGCCGCCGCGAGAGACCGAAGATTTTCTATCCGGAAGAGCTCTTTGAAGGTTTGGGCGGGCTCAAGGTAAAGCTTCCCGTGGAAATACACAGAAATGGCGCGTGGGAGGATATGGATCTCGAGGAGATCAAGCAATGGTTCCTTGAAGCGGGAGCAACCGTGGAGGACGCGCCTGCGCAGCCGGAAGGGATCGTGCATGAGATCGTCAAGAAGTTGAAGGGACGAGAGGGTTTAGAATAATTGCACGTCGACGTATCCCGGCAGGACAAAAACGGCAGATGAGGGAGAGGGATTCCCATGAAGGAAATCAAGATCAATGATAAAATAAGTTATATTGAGTGTACCGAGGATCCTCTGTCTGCCGACGTTGGAATCATATGGGAGCCAGACGGCATTTGGCTGTATGACGTGGGAAATGACGTAAGAAACCTGGAGAAACTGGACGGGAAATACAACGTCGTACTGTCACATTTTCACCTGGATCACATGGGGAGCCTTGAGAAGCTAAACGTTCAAACGCTTTTCTTGTCCAAGGAGACGCAAAAGCACGTGAATCTGCAGGGCGTGATCACGGAAACGGACGTTTACGTGGGAAATCTCCATATTTTCCCGCTTCGCTCCAGCCACGCAAAAGGGAGTCTCGGATTGGAAGTGGACGAGACTTACGCATTCGTCGGAGACGCGTTATACTGTAAGGCGAAGGATGGGAAGTATTGTTATAATGCGCAGCTTTTGCGGGAAGAAATTGACAAGCTAAAGAGCTTAAAGGCACCGTGGCTTTTGGCAAGTCATCATCCGGGGTTGATCCGGAAAAAGGATGAAGTGATCGCGGAGCTGGAAGAAATATACGCAAAGCGCGTGCAGGGAAGCCCTGTGATTTTTCTTTCGTAAGGAGAGATGATGGATTTTCATGCTTTGATGATGACAAAAGAATATGATTTTTTGAGGACGAACGAGCGGCTTGGCGACAGGATCATGTTGCTGGGACTTGGCGGGAGTTATTCATACGGGACGAACTGCGAGGGGAGCGACATAGATTTTCGCGGCGTGACCCTGCAGCTTCCGTCGGATCTCATCGGCATGACGGAGTTTGAACAGTATGAGGATGAGGGGACGGACACGGTCATCTACGGGTTTAATAAGCTCATCCGACTGCTCCTGGAGTGTAATCCGAATACCTGTGAGATGCTTGGGCTCGATGAGGATCAGTATTTGATCAAGACGAAGCTGGGTCAGGAGCTGATCAATCAGACGCCCCTGTTTTTGTCAAAGCGCGCGATCAAGTCCTTTGGCGGATATGCGGACATGCAGCTTCGCCGGCTGCAAAATGCCATCGCGAGGGATACGCTTCCGCAGGAGGAACGGGAGAAGCATATCTATAAATCCGTGATGCATGCGCTGGAGGATTTTAACCTGCGCCATGCGGGAACGGATCTGGACGGGATCCGGCTGTACGTTGACAAGGCCGTGAATCCGGAACTGGAGACGGAGATCTTTGTGGATGCCAATTACAAGCATTATCCGCTCCGGGACTACAGTGAGCTTTGGGGGACGATGCGGACGGTGGTGCGCGATTACGATAAAATCGGAAAGCGCAACAAAAAGAAGGATGACAATCATCTGAACAAGCATGCCATGCACTTGGTAAGACTTTTCATGATGGCGATCGACATTCTTGAAAAGGGGGAGATCCGGACCCACAGAACGGATGACCTTCCGCTTCTTTTGTCGATCCGGCGTGGAGATTTCATGCAGGAGGACGGAACGTATTCCAAGGCATTTTATGAGATGCTGGAGGAGTATGAGAGGAAGCTGGAGGAGGCAGCGGCGAAGACAAAGCTGCCGGACCAGCCGGACATGGAAAAGGTTGAAAAATTTGTTGAACGCGTGAATCGTTACGTGGTCACGGGAGAGCTATGAGAGACATATTAAAAGAAATTCAAGAAAAACTGGATGAGATAGAGAAGAAGGAGAACGTAAAGATCCTTCATGCAGTGGAATCAGGGAGCCGTTCCTGGGGATTTGCTTCGCCCGACAGCGATTACGACGTAAGATTTGTTTACGTGAGACCCAAAGAGTCGTATCTTAGTATTGAGGAGCCCAAGGACGTGATCGAGTATCAGCTGGACGAAGTCTTGGACATTAACGGCTGGGATTTGAAAAAGGCGCTAAAGCTTTTTGCAAAAGGGAATGCGACGCTATTTGAGTGGAGCGGTTCCCCCGTGGTTTACCGGACGACGCCGGAGTGGGAAAGGATCCGGGAGGTATCCAAACAATACTTTTCGGAAAAGACGGCAGTCTGTCACTATTACGGAACGGCAAAGTCCACTTACGTGGAGCATCTGCAGGGTGACATGGTGCGTTATAAAAAGTATTTTTACGCGCTCCGGCCCCTGCTTGCCGCAGAATATATCGAAAGATATCACGAGGCGCCGCCAGTACTGTTTGCGGATCTCTTAAACATGGAGCTTCCGGAAACCTTCCGAAGCGCGGTAGATGAGCTTTTGGAGGTCAAGAAGCGGACGACGGAAAAGGAAATGAACCCGCAGATGACGGCGATCCGGGAGTTTATTGAGACGGAGCTGAAAAAGCAAAAGGAAATTGGTGACGGGCTGCCAAATGATCACAACAAAGACTTAAGGGCGTTAGACGGGATTTTCCGCGAAATATTGGAAACCCTTTGGAAATAAAAGGAGTGACGGGCATGGATTATCAAGAGTTCATAAATGCGGTCGATAACGTGGCATGCGTGATATCCGTTCAGAAAAATGCGGACGGAACCTATGGAGAACTATGCAATGAGGCTTCTAACCTGCTTTATCTGGAATCCGTAAACGTTTTGCCGGAGAATTACGTGCCGCGGGTGCCTTATTATCAATATATCGGTCGGGATCATAATTTTGAGGCAATGGCGATGCGGTGCATCCGTGAAAACAGACTGATCCATTCCTACGTCGATGCGGAATTTTACAATGCCTGGCTTGATCTTTACATGATGCCGCTTCAATCGGAGGAAGAAGACAGGGGCTATTGTCTCTTCACCTACGAGATGAGTCCCAAGATTGATTCCAGAAAACTGGCTGCCATATCGCCGCAAGTGGCGTGGCAGGTTATCAGGACCGCCATGAAATTCCGGGAAACGCCGGACTTTGCCAATGCCGTGCAGGCGGTCATCGACGATCTTAGGGAGAGCTGTAAGGCAAACAGGTGCTGCCTTCTGTTGACGGATTTTGAGCAGCGCACTTGTTCCGTGCTGGGCGACAGCGTGATCGAAGGAGATGACACGCCGAGGATGAGCACCTACGTCAACGATGCGTTCTTTACGATCGTTGAGATGTGGACAGACGCGATCGCCGGAAGCAATTGCTACATCATCCATGACGAGAAGGACATGGAAAAGGTTAAGGTTGCGAATCCCAAATGGTATGATTCCTTAAAAATGGCAGGAGTTTACAACCTTGTGTTATATCCGCTCAGGTATAACGGGAAGACTTTGGGATACTTGTGGGCAACCAATTTCAATGACGCGGACACGCTGAACATCAAGGCAACGCTGGAGGTTTCCACGTTTATTCTTGCAACGGAGATTGCCAACCATCTCATGTTCCAGGAGATGAAGCGTCTGAGCGATGAGGACCTTCTGACGGGGCTGTTAAACCGTAATGCCATGAATAACAGGATCTCGGAGCTCACGTGTGGCGAGAAGGTTCTGCAGAAGCCATATGGCATCGTCTTTGTGGATCTGAACGGCCTGAAAAAGGTGAATGATCAAGGCGGACACGTGGCAGGAGATGAATTCTTGAGGACGGCAGCGAATATTCTGAAGGACGTATATCATGACTGTGACGTTTACAGGATTGGCGGAGATGAATTCCTGATCTTCTCCACGGAACTTTCCCAGGAGGAATTTAACCGCAGGATAGAAACGCTGCGCATTCGGGCGGAGGAATCAGAAGAAATTAGGTTTGCCATTGGTTCCTGCTATGCAGACGCGAAAGAGGACGTGCGCGACGCAATGCGTCTTGCGGATGAGCGAATGTACGAAGATAAGGAGAAGTATTATCAGCAGCATCCGGAAGATTGATGCGTAACTGGAAAATGATGGTTAGAATGGGCTTGAGGTCAGAAAGGAGCCAGGGGATGCAGAAGGTAAAATGGGGGATTTTGGGAACGGCTAACATTGCAAAGTGGTGTACGATCCCGGGAATGAAGCAGGCGGAAAGCTGTGAGCTATACGCGATCGCCGGAAGGAGCCTTGAGAAGGCACAGCGCTTTGCAAGCGACTATGGCATTCCAAAGGCTTACGGAAGCTATGACGAACTGATCGCCGATGCGGACGTGCAGGCAGTTTATATTCCGCTTCCGAACGACATTCACCTCAAGTGGGTGAAGACGGCGCTGCAAGCCGGAAAGCACGTGCTGTGTGAAAAACCGCTGGCGATGAATGCGCAGGAAGCGAAGGAAATGTATCGCACGGCGGAGGAATGCGGCGTACTGCTCATGGAGGCGTATGCTTATCTGCACAGCCCTTACGTGGAAGAGTTGAAGAAGGACGTAAAGAGTGGCATCATCGGCGACGTGAACTATATTGACACGGCATTTGTCACTCAGGGTTATAAGGAGGATTTCAGGCTCCATAAGGAATTTGGCGGCGGAGCCACGTATGACCTCGGATGCTACTGCACGACGATGATCCTAACGCTGACGGAGGCGCAGGAAGAGGCAAAGGGAGAAGGCGCACGTGAGGATGCTCTTGCGCTGGATTTTGTCAAGGCCAGCGCTGAATTTACGGACCTGGGCGTGGACTTTATGACGGCGGGCCTGATAAAGTTCCAAAATGGCGTCAGGGCGTCTTTTAACGTGGGAATGAATCTTGGGGAAAACTCGAATTCCAGATTCGACAGGTTGTATATTCACGGCTCCAAGGGATGCATCCGGTCGGAGGTGGAATATAATCAGGAGGGGAACGTTTCCTATCGGATTTATACGCCGGAAGGCATGAAGGAAAAGACGGTCTTTGTTCCGCAGAACTACGCGCTTGAGGTGGAACAGCTCAGCAGGTGCATCCTGTACGGCGAGAAGCCCCACGTAACGCCTGAGTTCTCCATCCGTAACGCGGAGCTGATCGACAAAATCCTTCAAGAAATAAATTACTAATCGTGTCACTGGCGTGCCCTGCGGCACATATACGGAAGTGAGAATATGGAGAATTTACTATTTAGCCTAAATGCGACGGCACCGATCTTCGCCATGATGGTGCTGGGATATCTCTTTCGGAAGATTGGACTGATCGATGAAAAGGCGGCGAATTGGATGAACAAGTTTACGTTCAAGATCACGCTGCCGGTGTTGGTGTTTAAGGATCTTGCCAGTCAGGATTTTGCAGGAACCTGGAATGGAAAGTTCGTGTTGTTTTGCTTTGTCGTGACGAGCGTCAGCATTGCGGTGATCGCACTGCTTTCGAAGCTGATCGTCAAGGACAGGGGAAAACGCGGGGAATTCATTCAGGCGTCCTATCGCAGCAGCGCGGCGCTTCTTGGGATCGCGTTCATTCATAACATTTACGGCGATGCGGCCAGCGGCATGGGACCATTGATGATCCTCGGCAGCGTGCCGCTCTATAATGTTTTCGCGGTGATCGTGCTGATGCTGACGGCGCAGCCGCAGGGCGACGCGGCGGGAGTGCAAGATGACGCAAACGGGCAGAGAGCGTCAAGGGCTCAGGGTGATGCGGCTTTGCAGGGTACGTCAGGAAGCAAGGCACGGGATAACGGCGCCTTGATAAAAAAGACATTGCTGGGAATTATCACCAATCCCATTATTATCGGGATTGCCGTCGGACTGCTGTGGTCTTTGATCCGCATTCCGCAGCCTAAGATCTTCCAAACGGTCGTTACGAATCTTTCCGCGCTGGCAACGCCTTTGGGACTGATGTCCATGGGAGCGACCTTTGAGTTTAAGAAGGCGGCAAAAGACATACGGCCGGCGCTGGTGGCGGCGTTTATCAAACTCTTTGCGCTGGCGGCAATCTTTTTGCCGGTCGCGGTTGCCCTTGGTTTCGCAGGGGAGCAGATCGTTGCGATTCTCGTGATGCTCGGAAGCGCTACGACGGTGAGCTGTTATATCATGGCAAAGAGCATGGGGCATGAAGGGACGCTGAGCAGCAGCGTGATCATGCTGACTACCTTTGGATGCTCGTTTTCTTTAACCTTGTGGCTGTTTGTTTTGAGAAGCATTGGGGTGATCTGATTCATCACGTGCGTGGAGGCGACGCTCATGAAAGAGGAACAGGAGAAAAAACGCGGCTTACCGAAAATCAATACCATCCACTACGGCGGGGCATGGATCGCGGCGGGATTACTCGTCGGAGCGGTTCTTCCTGCCGTTTTTTGGTTTTTGTTTCATAAGGTTTTCTGGATACTGGTGATCATTGGAGTGCTGATCCTGATTGCTTTTGCAGTGGTATTTGCCATTGAAATGCATCAGGATTTTGGGGCTGTGCCATATTATGAAAAGCACTTGAAGGAGACGGCACCCTTTGATCCTCAGACGCAGTATGCGGTGATCCGGAGTTCAATCTGCACGGGGGAGAAGGTTGCGGGATTTAAGAATAAGACGGATGGACATTTTACGGAAGTCATGCTGATCCGCTCTCCGGAGGAGGAAAAAAGATTTAAAGAGATTTATGGTTTGAAAGAAGTAAAGACGGAATATTAAGATCGTTTTGATAAGACAGACATGACAAAAAATAGGCAGAATTTCTCAATTATTTACTATTCTTTTTCTTTGGAAAGGCGTAAGCTAAAAATGTAGATAGATTTTGGACTTATAGTGCATTTTTTGCGGAAGGAGAAGGGTATGGAGAATTTTAGTTTCTATTCACCGACATATTTCGCGTTTGGCAAGGGCGCAGAGAATCAGGCAGGAAACTTGGTAAAGCAGTTTGGGGGAAGTAAGGTTCTGATCCACTTCGGCGGCGGAAGCGTGGTGCGCTCCGGGCTGCTGGACAGGGTGAAGAAATCTTTGGCGGATGCGGACGTTCCGTTTGTTGAACTGGGCGGCGTAAAACCGAACCCCAGAAGCGGATTGGTATATGAGGGCATAGAGCTCTGTAAGAAGGAGGGCGTGGATTTCATCCTTGCCGTGGGCGGCGGAAGCACGATCGATTCCGCGAAGGCCATTGCGGCTGGTACCGTTTATGACGGTGATTTCTGGGATTTCTACAGCGGAAAACCCATCACGAAGGCTTTGCCCGTGGGTACGGTGCTTACGATCGCCGCAGCGGGAAGTGAGGGAAGCCCTGACTCCGTGATCACGAAGGAAGAGGGCATGTTTAAGCGCGGCGCGAGCGGAAATGCGATCCGCCCGAAGTTCAGTATTTTGAACCCGGCGCTGACGCAGACGCTTCCGGCATACCAGACGGCAGCAGGCGCGACGGACATCATGGCACACCTTTATGAGAGATATCTTACGAACTCCAAGGAAGTGGAAGTGACGGACAGACTGATCGAGGCGCTGCTTCTTACCATGGTGCACGAGACGCCGCGAGTGATCGAGAATCCCGACAATTATGACGCGCGGGCCAACATTATGTGGGCCGGCATGATGGCGCACAATAATTCCTGCGGCGTTGGAAGAAGTCAGGACTGGAACAGTCATAACATTGAGCATGAACTGTCAGCATTATATGACTGCGCCCACGGCGCCGGACTTGCGGTAACGATGCCCGCCGTGTTTAAGTACGTGATGCATCATAACGTGATGCGCTTCGCGCAGGTGGCCGTTCGCGTGTGGGGCTGCCAGATGGATTTTGAGCATCCCGAAGTGACGGCGCTTGCAGGAATCAAGGCATTCCAGAATTTCCTGATCTCGATTGGCATGCCGAAGAACTTTGAAGAGCTTGGCGCGAAGGAAGAGGACATTCCAAAACTCGTGTCCGTACTTTGCAGGGGCGACGGAAGAACTGGTTCCATCTCCGGCTTTGTAACGCTGAATGAAGAGGATTGCACGAAGATTTACCAGATGATGATCTAGAATGAAAAAGCCTTGGGATATTGTTTCCCAAGGCTTTTTTGTGCCGTTTGACACACCAAACTTTCCCAAGTGGCTTACACTTGACGCTTCAAAGTATCATGGGATATACTCATATATGGATTCTTAGTCCGTATTTAAGGAAGAGGTAATATTCGTACTCTATTGCGTAGTACAGCCTCAAGGGGGAATAATGAGAAGTATTTTGGTGGTGGATGATGATCAGGCGATCAATAAGATGGTGCGGGAATACCTGGTGAGCAAGGGGTATCGCACGGACGGCGCGTACTCCGGGACGGAAGCGGTGATGCTGCTTGAGCGGAACCGGTATGAGCTGGTGGTTTTGGATCTGATGCTTCCCGGAATGACGGGAGAGGAGGTCCTGGATTATATTGTAAAGAATTGTCCGACGCCCGTGATCGCGTTGTCGGCGAAGGATGACGTGGCGAGCAAGCTGGTGCTTCTGAAGGGCGGTGCGGAGGATTACGTGACGAAGCCCTTTGATCCGGAGGAACTCCTTGCGAGGATTGAGATCGTGTTGCGCCGCAACCACGCGGCTCCCGCAAAGAGGGTGCTTTCCTACGGCAACCTGGAGCTGGATCCCGAGGCAAAGAGTCTGACGCAGCTGGATCAGCCCGTGGCGCTGACGAAAAATGAATTTGCCATTTTGGAGATGATGATGGAGCGCCCTTCCGTCGTGTTTACGAAGGAGATGATCTATGAGAAGCTCTGGAATGAACAGCCGGACGCCAGCGATAACACGATCAGCGTTCACGTGAGCAACATCCGGAAGAAACTGGCGGCATTGGAGCCGGACCGTTCCTACGTAAAAACCGTCTGGGGTATTGGATTTAAGATGGATTCTTTATGAATTCCTTAAACTTTTGTAAATGATTTTCTTAAACTCTTCCCGTATTCTGAGAGTTGTAAAGAGCAAACCCGTTGAGGAAAAAGGAAGGTTTAAGGAGCATTCCTGTTAAGTAACAAACAACGGATTTGCAAAAAATGAGTGTCACCCTTAGAATAATGATTGTTAACTTGGCGGTTAATAATAATCATTTTTCGAAGGAGACACCCACAAATGAATTGTAAACAAAATCAGAA
>JAEEGL014595110.1_pt1 | contig 24508 bp, 16 predicted proteins | sample 9134231 | NCBI WGS metagenome assembly JAEEGL01 (sample SAMN16246548, study PRJNA631951) | gut metagenome | biome: gut microbiome; feature: rumen; material: fiber-attached | host: Bos | place: Iran: Karaj | collected 2018-10
CCAGGGCTTTCCTGAGAGCTTCCAGCTCATCTGCAGTCTCTTCGGCAAGTCCGTCTTCGTCGAGGGACTTCTTCATCGAATCAAACAGGGCCATCGCGCTTGAGCGATAGTCAAACTCCTTCTCCTTTGCGAAGGCAACGAAATCATCATATTCGCCGTAATGGAAATCCTCCACGGCAGGGATGGATTCATGGTCGCGGACATACTTAAGGGCATACTGCTCCACGATTCCGTTCAGGACCAGAGAATATACCAACCTGCTGTAATGCTTAGGCTCCACGACCACGTCAGGCGTGATACCGCCGCCGTCGCGTACCGGGCGGCCGTGCATTGTCTTGAACTCATGAGTCAGAGAATCCGGAATGAAGCCGACGCTTCCGTCCTCGTTCCTGGATGCATAGTCGATAGCCTGGACGCAGCGTCCCGAAGGAGTATAATACTTTGAAGTAGTTATCTTGAGCTGTCCGTTGTAAGGCAGCGGACGGATTGACTGGACAAGTCCCTTTCCATATGTCCTTTTTCCCATGATGGTGGCGCGGTCCAGGTCCTGGAATGCTCCGGCCACGATTTCGGATGAGGAAGCGGAGCCTCCGTCAACAAGCACGACAAGAGGAATTTCCGTGTCTATAGGGTTGAGGGTGGTCTTGTACTCGGCGTCATCGGCTTTGTCGCGTCCCTTCTGGGACACAACCAGAGAGCCTTTCGGGACAAAAAGGGAGACGATATTGATTGCTTCATGCATCAGACCGCCGCCATTGCCGCGGAGGTCGAGCACCAGCTTCTTCATGCCCTGTCCTTTGAGCTTGTAATATGCGGAACGGATGTCTGCGGAAACATTCTCCGTAAAGCCAGTCTGGAGTATGTAGCCTGTGGTGTCGTCGAGCATGCCGGCATATTCCACGTCAGGGAGATGGATCCTTTCCCTGATCACGGGGATGTCTACGATTTCTCCGCTACGGAGTTTCTTGACCTTGAATGTCACCGTGGTTCCCGGCTTGCCTTTCATCTTTTCGCTGGCCTGGGCGGATTCGAGTCCATGGGTAGTCTCTCCGTCGATCTCCATGATTTCGTCCCCGCAGGTCAGTCCTGCACGTGCGGCCGGTGAACCGGCGTATGGCTCGTTTATGATTACGTTGCCGTCTTTCTCGGGCTTGTAGATGATAGCTCCTATGCCTCCGTAAGTCTTGCCGATCATCATCTGGAAGTTCTCCTGATCCTCTTCCGGCACATATACCGTATATGGGTCGAGGGCTTCAAGCATGGCGTTGATCCCTGCTTCCTGCATCCTTCCTACTGGCAGTGAATCGACATATGCGCGACTGAGCTGAGTGAGTATGGCATTGTTGATTTCCACCCACTGTCCCAGCTTGAATTCTTTTGACTGTCCGAAGACTGAAACGCCGGCCAGAATGGCAGCGGCAACCGTAATAAATCTCTTTCTCATATTACACAAAAAACTGCATGACAATCCGCAACTGCCATGCCAAACACAAATTTACGAAATTTTTAAGATTGTTTATATTTTTGTAATATTGTAATTGACTGAAAATCAATTCGGTGCGAATAATCTATCACCCCCCCCGGTAGCTTATTGATAATCAATTAGTTACGATAAGTGTAAGATTTTGATTCTAACATGGTTGTATAAATACTTGATTATCAGATAGTTGTGCTTTGAATTATGTAAGGATTATTCTGACGTTTTTCAGTGATAATTATAATGATTCTTAATAATTTCGCAATAGTCTTGGCCAAGATCGGAGATGCCGAAAATCCGAGAAGAGTAGGCGTGTAAAATAAATGTAATGTAATATGAAAACATTTAAATCATTCAAAGAAAGGAATATCCTGTCTAAGGAAGCAATGTTGAGAATCGGAGGCGGATGCGGATATAAGACAAAGACAGGGACAATAGAATGCAACGTTTCTAAGGTTGCAGCTTTGTTCATGGTTGAGGATGGAGGGCATTGGTGCTGTGAGTCGTGTGCGTCCTCTTCATATTGTGGTTAAAGGCTTTTGAAACAGCCCAGGGGGTGGTTATAAATGAAGCCACCCCTTATAGAACTTCGTATAATGAAAGAATTGTTATATTCGTCTTTAGTTATTGCAATAACGTTTTCCTCATGCTTTAATAAATTCGAGGAGTCCGGTGGCGTCAATGAGAGGGTCATATTGATATTTGATAATGCTCCGGTACAGCATGAAGCCGCCATTCTATCTCGCAAGCTTTCCCGACTTTATTACGACACGATCACGTATATTGATGAAAACGGTGATTTCAGGACTTTCTGCCCGGTGCGTATAGGATACGATACTCTTGCTATTCCTGCATACAAAGGGTATGCAGAAGTGTTGCATCAGTATCAAGGGATTGAAGCTATAAGCTATTTGTTTGAGGCGGGAGATACGATTCTTTTTTCCTACGATAGAAACCATAGGCCTACCGCAAAGAGTCTGACCTCAGACAAGAAGACTTGGCAGTATAACCTTCCTTATGAATCTCGGGACGTATTTAATCAAAAACTGGGGTATATGAACGGGACTGTACTGAATAATGCCATCTTTGAAAGGGCTTATTCATATTTCAGCGAGCCAAGGTATAAGACAAAGTATCCCGGACTTGATTCTGATATGAAACGGCTGTATGTCAATCTTGATTCCTTGGAAAAGTGCTACGGTGAGTATCTCTTAAGATATATAGAGAAGGTGGACAGTCTGGATTTAGACCAGAGAGTGGCTACGCACTATCGTACAGTTGTGCCCGGTGCTGTCCGAAAGAATCCGGAAGAAATAGTGAAGTCTGACAGTCTGATGCATTATGTCTCATATTTTATAAAGTCTTTGGAATATGTCGCTGAGGATGACGCTTCTGTTGCTTTTGAAAGAATAGCTGAGGATAGTGTGGCTTGCAAGATGGCAAAGAGGCAACTGATGAAGTGGCAGATAATGAGAATGAGAGATGGCGACGGAGGTTGGCATCAATATGATCCGGATGTCATAAACCACTGTGTTGACCAGTATGTTTCCGCCACCGGGGATTCTACGGTTTTGACTGAAGAAGTAGAGAAGATATCCGTAAGACCTGTTGCCGGCTATACATATGATCTTCTGCTTGAGGATCTGAGTGGGAATGTTATTGAGATGGGAGAACTCCTTAAAGAATACTCAGGCGTCAGGGTTTTTGTCGATTTCTGGGCTTCATGGTGTGGCCCATGCCGTGAGTCAATGGCGGCGTCCATAAAGTTGCGGGAGGAACTGGCAGGGGACAATGTCGCATTCATGTTTATTTCGACAGACAGGAACAGAGCGTCATGGCGCAAGGCTGCATTGGATGAAAAAACAGATTGGAATTCCGTATCTTACAGAGTTGTCAATGAGAAACCTGTTTTCTTTGAGCAAATCAATCTAAGATACATTCCTAGATACATTATAATCGATGAGTCCGGTGTTGTAGAAGATATTGATGCTCCTAGACCGGGTTCCTCCGTATTGAAAGACAAATTGTTGAAATAATATGAAAAAAAGGGAACTGATAACATCTAATCCATATACTTGTCTTAGAATACTCCTGGAGTACCATGGCCGGAAATGTGACAGTTATACAAGAAACCTTCTTGAAAGTCATCCTTTGTATCCGTCAATAGAATCCGTGGCATATGTGCTGTCTCGATATGGTATTGATTCGAGTTTGATAGAAAGCGATATGGAGGAGATATATGATTTGCCAAAGCCATTGTTGTTGCACTATAATGATCTATATTTGCCGGTAACTCGAATTGATGCAGAAGGCAATTGCTTCATATTGAATGAGAAGGTGAAAGAGGAATATGTCTCGGATATAGACATAAGAAAGTTTTGGACGGGAAGAGTACTACTAATTGATGCAAAAGATAAATACATAAAGATACCGTTTTCTGAAACTATAGGATGGCGTTTCTCAAGAATATCATTCCTTATACTAATTATTGCTATAGTTTCGTCCTTTTTGGTTTTTTTAACCAGAATGAAGGACGTATATTCACCATTTAATGTCGTGTTTTTTCTTACATCCTTGAGCGGATTGGTTCTGGGAGGTTTGTTTCACGTGCAAAAACTTGATCGCGGTAATTCCCTTGTCGGGAGAATATGCCATTCTAGAAAAGAACACTCGAACAGAGATTGTTCATCAATTCTGGATTCCAAAGACGCAGTATTCTTAGGAATAGTTTCATGGGTAGATATAGGATGTGTGTATTTTTTGATTACAACGTTCTTGCTTTTCTTCTATGATGCCCTCTTTTCTTCAACGATTATCGCATTTCTATCAGTATTATCAGCCGCTTATATCCCATATTCGATTATTTATCAATGGAAGATATCTCATAAGTGGTGTACGCTTTGTCTGCTGACACAAGGCTTGCTTTTGATTAATTTTATTACGGCGATTCTTTTCTTTTTGAATGGAAAATACGCTGTGTTTGATATAGTGTCGTTAGTGAAGCTTGCTTCTTTTGTGGCATGTGGATTATCCATCTGGGCTTTATATGTTCTAGCTACGAAGGCCCTGTACTCTTTTACTGATCTAAAAAAAAGACAGGATGCCTTCAATAGGTTTAGATATACGAGTGAAGGCCTAGCTTGTCTGTTAAACACCTCGACGACTTTAAACTATGAGTCGCTTACGCCTATTGCGATAATTGAGCGAGAAGATCCTTTATATGATGTCACTATTATTGTCAATCCGTCTTGCAGTCCTTGTATGTCTACGGCGAGAAGTGTTGTGGAACTTATACGCAGAAAGTATTATACTAATCTTAGTGTAATATTTCTGATAGATCCTAACGATTCTGCAACCAGAAGAATTGCCCAAGTGCTCATAGAATCATGTGAACGTGGGAATGCTTGCTCAGTGTTCTACGATTATGTAAACAATTACCCGCGTTCAGTATGGAAGAATATGAAAGGGAAGGAAGAATATAATAATTCCCACTCTTTGGGAATTATAGATTCTCATTATAAGTGGGCTATATCCAATGGTATTATGGCTACACCAAAAATAGTATTTAATGGTCATATACTGACGGATTTATATAAGGTGACAGATCTCGATTATATCACGGAATAATAGCCGTGGCAGAATACAGACTATGCCAAACACGGCAATTCTGAAAATAATCCATATATTTGTGTATGTGGTTGTCAATTGTCGGGAATCGCTATGAAAAAGATCGCATTCTTCTCAAAGAATCTGGACTTCGGCGGCATCGAGAAAGTCCTGATAGATTATGCCAATTATCTGTCGTCAGATAATGAAGTGTATTTTATCCTGGGGACCAGGCGGGGAGGCCTGCTGTCATATCTGAGCCCTGGAGTAGGAATCATAGAACTGCATGCGGAAGCATTGAAACAGTCGCTGTTCCGGCTGGTCGGCGTCCTGAGGAAGAACAGGTTCGACGTGGTGATTTCCGGTTCCGAGAGCTGCAACATCCTGCTGGCGATTGCCAACTGTCTCATCCCAAAAAGAAGCAAGATCATCACCAGCCAGCACAGTTTCCTGAATTCGGATACATCCAGATTCCGCCACGAGGTGCTCCTGCCATGGGCCCTGAAGAGATCCTCGCTGACTCTTTGTGTCTCGGAGGGAATCAGGGACATGCTGGTCGGACAGAAGATCAGGCCGTCCAAGCTGCGCGTCCTGTACAACCCTGTCGACAGGGCGAAGATTCTTGAAAACTCGAAAAAAGAAATAAAGGACTACGGGGACTTCCTCGTCTTTGTCGGAAGGATCTACGAGGTCAAGAACATCCCGTTCCTGCTGAAGTCATTCAAAATATTCCTTGAGAGCAATCCGGGCTTCAAGCTCGTGCTTATCGGAGACGGTCCCGAGAGGGACAGGTCGAGACAGTTCGGAGAAGAACTCGGAATAGGCGACAGGCTTGTATGGGTAGGGGCCACAAGCAATCCATATCCTTATGTCAGGCAGGCCCGGGCCCTTGTCCTTTCCTCTCTTTCGGAATCATTCTCTACCGTAATCGTAGAAGCGATGTGTCTGGGAAAGACCGTAGTCTCTACTCCATGTGCAGGCCCTATGGAGATACTTCATGCCCCGGAATACGGCTATGTCTCAAAGTCGTTTGACGATTGCGTGGAATTTGCCGGACTTATGGATTATGCGATAAAGCATGAGATACCGTCCGATAAGCTGGAAGAGTACTCCAAAGGCTTTGACAGCCCCGTCTCCGCAATTAAGCTCGGCAGTATCATAGACGAAGTCACCGGCCGCCATTGACGCATAATAAGGTTGCGGAGGACGCAAAATGCTGTTGCAATTTTTTAAAAAAGGTGTATCTTTGTATGTGCCTCGGAGGAGGTATTGCATTATTTAATAACATTTTAACTATCCCACTACTATGTTTAAGTTTTTCACAAAGAGTGTAACTCTTTTGTTACTTGGGGGGTATTCTCTCCTGCCAAAAAGCAGAAATGATTTCGATTGACGATTCGCCGTCGAAGACTACAATGGAAATTGACAGGCTGTCTTTTGGTTCGATGGACGAATTCCGTGCTCGAATGTATCAATGCAGGACTTCTGACACGAAGTCTTCAATCGATTTTGGCCCTCGGGCTAGTCTTATGAGCGGTTGTTCAGATGTTGATTATCAAAACGATCCTATCTTGAGATATGACCTGCGAGACTATAAGCCGACCAAGGCGGATGGAGGTGTTTCAATATATGAGGCCGCTGGATATGAAGAGTATATCCCAGATAGGGATCTTGCATCTCTTCTCAATGCCCGTGGTGAGATAGAAATTGCCGGAGTTGTATATAAGATATCCAAGACGGGGACGTATTATTATAATAAAGATTTAGAAGGTGTCTTTTTGGATAGTTATGCTGATTTTGAAGAATCTGTAGGGGAGAAAGTCGATACTCTTTTATATAAATTGAGAGATGGTATTTTTAGATATGCGACCTTTTCTATTGATGATTATCAAGTTTACTATGCTTCTGATTATTATGAAGAGATTGAAGACGAGAGTTTAGACGCGTCGATGTGTGAGATTGCTGCTGATGAATCATTGTTCATAAATCCAATGGAAACTAAAGCTGGTACTACAAGTTCGTTGGCCAATTTGGATTATTCAAAATATCCGCGCTACAATAGTAAAGCTAAAACAGTTGTTGGAAAGATACTTCAATCCCTTTTTGGTGGAAATAAAGCGTTTGATTATAAATTTACTAGTAAACGGAAGTATCAATCAAAATTCTTTTATTATGATTATGTATTTTGGTCTTCCATTGGGGTTAATGCTAAAATGCTGAAAAAAAACCTTCTATGGTGGAATAAAACAAAAGCATCAGAGCTGTATGTAGGTTGGGGAATGATAGTAACGGAGATGCCTATTAAAGGGACCATCCCACAATTACCCAATGCGGCCCCTACTACAGTAATTAGAGATGAATACAACGTTTATTTCGATAAGAATGAGACTGTCGCATATGTATTTGGCATGAATTTTACTCAAGCACAAATTAATTCGTTGTTCCAGCAGGGAATTAAATATGTTTTCAATACGGTAAAGAATAAAACTAAAACAGACGTTTCCGGAGTTGATAAAATTCTTTTGGCTGGTCCTACATCGTTGTATCTGATACATACACCAGGTGGAAAGTCTGTAACAAACAAAGAGTATTGTGAAGCACTCTTTGATAAGGATTTCTCTATAGGTATATCTCTCGATAATTTACTAAACCTTCCGACTAAATGGCTAGAATGGGCAAAAGCTATTGCGAAAGGGACTTATGCACTTCCAAATATAAAGCTTAAACGCGGGGAAGTAAGGTCTGCTGTTCGTTATGATGGGAAAATAGGTGCCATGACTATATACAAGGAGTAGTTTTAATCTTACTGAAATATGAAAAAGGTGTTACTGTTATTATTCTGCTTAATTTCTATTTCCACGTTGTGTCGTGGGCAGCAGTATGTTCGTAGCCGTACTTTGAATTTTGAAGTCGGTGCTGGATTATTGTATTCTTTTGATAAGATGATCTCAGAGAGGGTTCATCCTGGTGCTTCTGGATATGCAGAAGTGAGATATAATCTAAAAGCAATGCCATTAAGCATCGGATTAAATGGCTCTGTCCAGATTTTTTCGAGATCTTCTGGGCGTGAGACCTTGAATTATTTTAGCAATAATATCATGATTGTCTCTGATTATGGCTTTTTTCACAAGAGGGATGTAAAGTTATTTGCTGGTTTTGGTTTTGGCGTTGCCTCTTTTGACAAAGATGCCAGTCTTGAACGGGGTGATGAAATCGGATGCTATTATTCTTCATACGAAGGTAGTTATCTATGTTATATGCCGCGCGTTACGCTGCAACTGTTCAATCATCTCCGGATTTCTACGGGATATATATTTGAAGATGCTGCCAATAGAAACCTGTACTTGAGAGTAGGGTATTCATTTTAGTAGAGCTAGTGTCGGATATTATTGATAAATTTGCATAGTTAATTCCTATGCAGATGAAGATAGTATTCGCCACTGGCAATATGGGGAAGCTGCGCGAGGCTCAGGGAATCCTTGGAGAGGGTTTCGAACTCGTCACTCCCGCCCAGATAGGCCTGCTGGAGGACATCCCGGAGACGGGAGACACCCTGCAGGCCAATTCGCTTATCAAGGCCAAGTATATTTATGACCATACCGGCTGCGACTGTTTCGCGGACGACACCGGGCTGGAAGTCGATGCCCTCGGAGGAGCGCCCGGCGTCCATACCGCCAGATATGCCGGCGAATCGAAGGATCCCGACGCCAACATGGACCGGCTTCTCTCGGAGCTTGAAGGCAGGACCGACAGGACTGCCAGATTCCGCACATCCGTGACTCTGATCATCGGCGGCGAGACCTTCTTCTTCGACGGAGTGCTCGAGGGACATATCGCCCTCTCCAAGTCAGGCGGACGAGGTTTCGGCTATGATCCGGTGTTCATACCCGAACGCACCGCATCCGGCCCGAATACGGAGGGCTTGACCCTTGCCATGCTGTCCGACAAAGAAAAGAATGACATTTCCCACCGTGGCAAGGCAATGCGAGCCATGGCGGAATTTCTCATGAACAGATGACCGTAAACACTGAGCTGATAGTCCTGAACCATACCCGGTTCGGCGAAAGTTCCATAGTGCTCCACACTCTCAGCAAGGAGTACGGGCGGAGGAGTTTTCTGGTCCGTATCGGGAAGAAGACTCCCATGTCCATGTTCCTGCCTCTTGCAATACTGGAGGCCGACGTGGTGGAGAATCCGAAGGCGACGCTATGGACGGCTCATGGCTTCTCGTCCTGCGAGCCTCTGTTCAGGCTGCGCGGTGACATGTACAAGAATTCCATCGCCATGTTCATGAGCGAAGTCCTGTTTCGGATTCTCAAGGAAGAGGGCAGGGAGGACGGACTCTATGAGTGGTGTGTCAGACAGATACTTACTCTGGATGCTCTGGAAAGCGATTTCAGCAATTTCCATATATGGTTCCTGCTGGAGCTGGCGGTTGCCATGGGTTTCAGCCCGTCATATGACGACCTGGCTCCTTTCGCTGACGGCTATTATTCGGAGATCCGCAAATTCATCAGTTCCTCTTTCTCGGAGGCCATGCTGATACCGATGACGGGTTCGACCCGCACAAGGCTGTGCGAGATAATAATCCGATATCTGGAGTTCCATGGAGAAACCTCGCTGAACATCCGTTCTCTGGATGTCCTTAACGAGATTTACGGGTCTTAGACGGCTTTGAAGTCTTGGCCGGCTTCTTTGACGAGCTGCGCTTGTCGGAACTGCGTTTGTCCGAACCGCGCTTCTTGCGGGATTCCGGAGCCGGAGCGTTCTCGATCTCTGATTCTATGAGTTCATAGTCAAGCAGCCTCTGCTCCAGGTTGGTGGCCTTTACCCTGATCCTTACAGGGTCGCCGAGCCTGTAGACCTTTCTGGTGCGACGGCCGCGGAGGCAGTAGTTGTCCTCGTCGAACTCGAAGAAGTCGGACTTGATGTCCCTGAGCGGAACCATGCCCTCGATCTTGGTAGGGTCGATCTCGACGTACATGCCCCAGTCGGTCAGGCCGGAGATGTTGCCGTCGAATTCCTGGTCTATCTTGTCCTGCATGAACTCGACAAGCTTGTATTTGATGCTGTCGCGCTCCGCGTTGGCTGCGATGACCTCGCGCTCGGAGGCATGGACGCACTGCTGCTCGTAGTAGTCCTTGTTCTGGGAGTCTGCGCCGTTGAGATACATGGCCAGAAGTCTGTGGACCATGGTGTCCGGATAACGGCGGATCGGGGAGGTGAAGTGCGTATAGAACCGGAATGCAAGACCATAGTGGCCGATGTTGTCGGTGCTGTAGCATGCCTTGGCCATTGAACGCAGGGCGATCATCTCGAGCGCCATGAATTCCGGCTTGTCCTTGGCTTCGCCGAGCAGGCCGTTGAGGTCGCGGGCTATCTGGTCGCCGCCGCCTTCTCCTACCGTAGTCTTGTATCCGAAGTTCCCGGCGAAGCGGCGGAGTCCCTGCAGCTTCTCGAGATTTGGTTCGTCATGGATACGATATACGAAGGTCTTGGCGTTCTTGCGTGCCTTTCCGTCCATCTTTCCGCAGGTGGCAATGAATTCGGCCACGGAGCGGTTGGCAAGGAGCATGAACTCCTCGATAAGCCAGTTGGCCTCCTTGGAGATATGCTGATGGACGCCGATCGGCTTGCCGTTCTCGTCCACGTCGACTTTCATTTCAGGTCTCTCGAAGCTGATGGCTCCGGAGGCGAAGCGGCGCTTGCGGAAAATGGATGCGAGGTCCCAGAGGATCTTGATGGCGTCCTTGAGCTCCTGTGAGACAGGGCTCTCCTTGCCTTCGATCACGTCCTGGGCTTCGTCATAGTTGAAACGGTGGTCGGAGTTGATGACCGTACGTCCGATCCACTGGTTGAATACCTTTCCTGAAGGGCTGATCTCGAAGACTGCGGAGAATGTCAGTTTCTCTTCGTTCGGGCGGAGGGAGCAGAGTTTGTTGCAGAGCTTCTCCGGGAGCATAGGGACGGTCCTGTCCACGAGATATACCGAAGTCCCCCTTGACTGGGCTTCCTTGTCCACAGGGGTGCCCGGAGTTACGTAGTGGGATACGTCGGCGATATGTACTCCGACCTCATAGTTGCCGTTGTCGAGCTTCTTGAACGACAGGGCGTCGTCGAAGTCCTTTGCATCGGCAGGGTCGATGGTGAATGTCAATGTATTGCGGAAATCTTTCCTGGCTTTCAGGTCCTCGGCGGTAATCTCCTCCGAAATCTTGTCTGCAGCATTCTCGACTTCAGGCTCGAACCTGTAAGGGAGGCCGTATTCTGCGAGGATGGCGTGCATCTCGGTATCATTCTCTCCGAGCTCTCCGAGTACGTCCACTAGGTGTCCGATCGGGTTGCTTGCGCCGCGTGGCCATTCGTCGACCACCGCCGCCACCTTCATTCCGAGGTGTGCGGTGAGTTCTTTCTTCTTGCCGTCCACTGTCTCATAGACTCCTGTCACGGTGAATTCGTTCGAGCCGGTATGGCGCAGGGAACCGTTGACGCTTCTGTCGTCCTTGTCTTTGACTTCGATGGAGATGTCGTATGGCATGAACTTGCTCTGCATGAGTACCCATGCCTGGTTGCCTACGATATGGAGAACGCCGATGAACGGCTTGGTGGAGCGCTCAAGCACTGCGATGACTTCTCCTTCGGCGTGCTTGCCCGGAGCCGTGGCCTTTTTCTTGACGGCGACCTTGACTGTGTCGCCGTTGAGTGCTCCCCTTGTCTTGGATGATCTGATATATATGTCGTCTTCCCTTCCTTCTGCGATCAGGAATGCGCTTCCGTCGCGTCCCATCCGCAGAACTCCTTCCACTTCAATTAATGTCTTCTTTGCCGGACCTTTTTTAGAGTGGTTTCCGCCTCTTCCTTTTCTTTCGTTTGTGCTCTTGCCGCTTTTACGTCTTTTGTTCATAGTCTTTAATTTAAGATATCCGAATAATTGTGTATCTTTGCAGATTCGGATTTGTCCACCTGCAAAGGTACGAATAATTAGTTAATTAATCATTATAGATATGAATAGAAAAGTTTTGCTTATGATTCTCGATGGCTGGGGCGAAGGTCGTCATGACTACTCCAATGCCATCTGGTCTCAGGGAACCCCTTACATCGATTCCCTCAGGGCTAAGTATCCTATGAGCCATCTCCAGGCTTGCGGCGAGTATGTCGGACTGCCTGATGGTCAGATGGGTAACTCTGAAGTCGGCCACACCAACCTCGGCGCAGGAAGGGTCGTTTATCAGGATCTTGTCAAGATCAACATGGCCTGCAGGGACCATAAGTTCCTCGAGAACGCTGAGATCAAGGCTGTTTTCGATTATGTAAAGCAGAGCGGCAAGAAGCTCCACCTCATGGGTCTTACCTCCCATGGTGGCGTGCATAGCTCCCTCACCCATGTGTACGAATTCCTGCGCGTAGCAAGCGAGCAGGGTCTCGATAAGGTTTATGTACACGCCTTCATGGACGGTCGTGACACCGACCCTCGCAGCGGAAAGGGCTTCCTTGAGGAGCTCGAGTCAAAGATGGCCGAGACTACCGGAAAGATTGCGAGCGTCATCGGCCGTTTCTACGCCATGGACCGTGACAAGAGATGGAACCGCGTGAAGGAGGCATATGACCTTCTCGTGAATGGCAAGGGTGAGAAATTCACTTCTGCAATCGACGGTATCCAGGCTTCATATGACGCAGACGTTACTGACGAGTTCGTAAAGCCTATCGTCATCACTGACGCTGCCGGCGCTCCACTCGCAAAGGTCGAGGAGGGCGATGCGATCATCTTCTACAACTTCCGCAACGACCGTGCGCGCGAGCTCACCACAGTCCTCACCCAGAAGGACATGCCGGAAGAGGGCATGAAGACACTTCCTCTCTACTACTGCTGCCTTACTCCATACGATGCAAACTTCACCGGAGTCCACATTCTCTTCGACAAGGAACTCGTAAACAACACTCTTGGCGAGACTGTCTCCAAGGCCGGAAAGCGTCAGCTCCGCATTGCCGAGACTGAGAAGTATGCCCATGTGACATTTTTCTTCAACGGCGGCCGCGAGCTTCAGTTCGAGAATGAGGACCGTATCCTCGTAAATTCTCCGAAGGTGCCTACCTATGACCTCCTCCCTGAGATGAGCGCTCCTGAAGTTGCCGAGAAGCTTATCGACGTCATCAACACCGAGAAGGAGGATATGATCATACTTAACTTCGCAAACGGCGACATGGTCGGCCATACCGGCGTCTATACTTCTATCGAGAGGGCCGTAGCCTGCATCGACAAGATGGTCGAGAAGGTCGTTACCGCTGCGAAGGAGCATGGCTACGTCGTCCTGCTTACTGCTGATCACGGAAATGCTGACTATGCAGTAAATCCTGACGGTACTCCTAACACGGCCCACTCTCTCAACATCGTGCCGTTCATCGTCATCAATGCCGAGAATGAGGTCAAGACTGTCAAGGACGGCGCTCTCTGCAACGTCGCTCCGACAATCCTCAAGCTGATGGGTATTCCTCAGCCTGCCGAGATGACTGCCGAGCCGCTTATTTAAGTTTCGGCTTCATGACATAAAAAGAGCTGGCGTGCTGTCCTGCGACCGTATGCCAGCTCTTTTTGTATCCTTCAGTCCGTCCTGCTTTTGTCGATCTCTCTCCCGCAGCCCTGCTGACCAGGGTCCCGAGGGACTCCGACGCTTCGCGTCTCCGGCCTTCCCACAATCTGCCGCGTCATCGCTGCGCGATAACTTGCATCTTGCGGGCCCCTTCCGCTATACTTGTCCGCGGATGGACAAGCCCTCGGGACCCTGGTCAGCAGGGCTGCTCGGGCGGATTATTTCGTGCGGCCGATGAGCTTGTCGGCGAAACGGCGCAGCATTTCGTAGCGCACTCCGGTGCAGACCTTGGAAGCGTACTCGAGGGCGTCGCCGGTCAGGCGCAGGATCTCATACTTGGCATCCTCGTCGACATGGAGTTTCTGATAGACATCCTTGAAGAGAGTAATCTTCTTGAGTTTCTCGTCAGTGGTCCCGACAGGAAGGCTCATGGCGTCGAGAAGCTTCTGGCGGGTCTTGTCGTCAGCCTTCTCAAGGGCATGGGTGGTCAGCCAGCACTTCTTGTTGTTGACGATATCGCCGCCGATAGGCTTGCCGAAGACCTTGGCATCGCCGAACGCATCCAGATAATCATCTGCGATCTGGAAGGCAAGGCCGAGATTGTAGCCGAAGTTGTACAGGTTCTCGCAGTCCTCCTCTGATGCGCCGGCAATCATCGCTCCCATCTTTGCGGAGCAGGCGATCAGCACTCCTGTCTTAAGGCCGATCATGTTGATGTAGTCCTCCATCCTGACCTGAGGCTCCTTCTCGAAATCCATGTCCAGCTGCTGGCCGTCGCAGACCTGCGAAGCCGTGGTCGAGAACAGTTCGAGAACCTTCCCGAGCACCTTTGCAGGGGCCTTGGCGACTCTCTTGTAGCTGTCAATGCACATGACGTCGCCGGAAAGGATGGCTCCGTCCTCGCCCCATTTCGTCCATACCGTAGGCATGCCGCGGCGGACAGGAGACTTGTCCATGATATCGTCATGGATGAGGGTGAAGCTGTGGAACACTTCGAGTCCGGCAGCCGGCTGGAGAACCGACTCGTCGAAGCTGTCTTTGTAGAGGGCGTATGTCGTAAGGCAGAGACGCGGACGCAGCCTCTTGCCTCCAATTGAAATCATGAAACGTAACGGGTCGTAGAGCCGGGCTGGCTCGTCTGTGAATTCGATATTGTCGAACAGCTCCTTGAGGGCGGCTTCGACATGGGCTTCGTTTATCATCATTATGATTTTTAGTGTCGAACACAAATATAACTAATATTTGATTTATTATCCTTATATTCGCCAGGTGTTTTTGATAGTATCATGACAAAGGGACAGGCAACAGTAGTTAAGAATGCCGGCAGCCATTTCATGCTGTCGGAGCTCCCGGAATGGAATCCGTTTCCTGCCGTGCTGAAGGGCAAGGTAAGGCTCAAGAACAGCGATTCCACCAACCCGGTAGCCGTGGGAGACAGGGTAATGTTTGAAGTCCCTGAGGACGGTATTGTGGACCTGAGGCATCCTGCGACAATTTCGGAGGTGCTCGACAGGAAGAACTGGCTGATCCGCAAATCCACCAACCTCTCCCGTCAGTCCCATGTGATCGCCGCCAACATCGACATGGCGTATATCATAGTTTCCCTCTATTTCCCTGAGATCAAGCTGCCTTTCCTTGACAGGATACTGGTCTCATGCGAAGTCTATGGAGTGCCGGTCACGATAGTCATGAACAAAGTGGACCTCTATCGGGAGGAAGCCGCCGAGTATGTCGAGGACTTCCACCGGATCTATGAAGGGGCGGGATACAGGGTCATCGAGACCTCCGTCAAGACAGGCGAGGGCATTGACACCCTCCGGGAGGACTGCAAGGGCAAGGTCTGCCTGTTCTCCGGAGAATCGGGAGTCGGCAAGTCCAGCCTCGTAAATGCCATAGACCCTTCGCTGGACGCAAAGGTCGGCAGGATATCCACAGCCCATCTCCAGGGAAAGCATACCACCTCGCTATATGAGATGTACCGCACGGAAGGCGGCTCATATATCATCGACACTCCGGGCATCAGGGGTTTCGGCCTCGTCTCCCTCAAGAAAGAAGAGATAGGCCTGTATTTCCCGGAGATGCTCAAGGCGGCGCAGGACTGCCGGTTCACCCCTTGCACCCACACCCATGAACCGGGGTGTGCAGTCAAGCAGGCCGTAGAAGACGGTCTCATCAGTGCCGAGAGATACAATTCCTATCTCGGCATGCTTGAAGAGGACTCTAAATTCAGGTAAATGCGCCCGATTGACAGAGACATACTGAAACTGGCCCTCCCGAGCATTCTGGCCAACATTACCGTGCCGCTGGTCGGTATGGTGGACATGGCTGTGGCCGGTCATCTGTCCGGTTCTGCCGCCACTCTGATAGGCGGCATCTCGATAGGAGCGATGCTCTTCGACCTTCTCTATTGGAATTTCGGTTTCCTGCGCGTAGGTACCGGCGGGCTTACCGCCCAGGCCTATGGCCGCGGCGACCGTCACTACTGCGCCGAGACCCTGTTCAGGGGAGTCGGCTTCGCCTGGGGGATCGCCTTCCTGATGATACTGCTCCAGTGGCCGTTCATGAAGCTGGTATTCGCTTTCGTGGACTGCTCCGAACCGGTCAGGGACCTCGCCTCCAAGTATTTCATGATCCGCATATGGGCGGCTCCGGCGACTCTAAGCATGATGGCTTTCAAAGGCTGGTTCATCGGAATGCAGGATACCGTCAGCTCCATGTTTACGGACCTCATAGTCAATCTGGTGAACATAGTCATGAGCATAGTGCTGTCTCTCGGTACCGGCATCCCGGGCTTCGACGGCATCGGCTTCGAGGGAATCGCCTGGGGTACGCTCATAGCCCAGTACAGCGGCCTGACATTCGCCATAAGCGTCGTGGCGGTCAAATACTCCGCCAAAGTATTCCATGACATAAGGTTCATAGAACTGGAGGCAGCTTTCAGGGGCAAGGAAATCCGGAAGTTCGTCACCATGAACTCAGACCTTTTCCTCCGTTCCGTAGGAATGTTGATAGTCTATATCGGCTTTACGGTGATATCCGCGAAATACGGTGACCTGATGCTCGCTACCGGGGCGATACTGATGAAGCTGCTGATGCTGTTCTCATTCTTTACAGACGGCTTCGCCTATGCCGGAGAAGCTCTTACCGGCAAGTTTATCGGAATGCAGGACAAACCCAATACCAGGCTCACGGTGCGCCAGACGTTCATCTGGAGCATGGGCATAGGCCTGTTCTTCATATTGATCTACTATGTCGGCGGCACTCCTATAGTCAGGCTGCTGACATCCGATGCCGAAGTGGTCGATGCCTGCCGAAAATTCTTCATCTGGCTGCTCCCTATGCCGCTTATCGGATGCGTGACCTTTACCTGGGACGGCATCTTCGTGGGTGCCACTTCCTCAAAGGCCCTCAGGGATTCTTCTTTATGGGCAGTTGTTGGATTTTACTCGGTTTGGTTTATATTTGTAAATATTTTCCGCCCGGATGCGTTCGGTGCTGTCCACATACTGATGCTGGCTTACTTCGCCCATCTTGCCGTGAGGGCCATATATCTGACCCTGAACTACAGACGAAGCATACTGACGGAACCTTTTGACTGATTATGATTAACGGATTCTACAGATATTTCAGGATTTCGAAACCTTCGGCAGAGAGGGTCCCGCAGGAAGAGGTGGATTCTACGTACAAGAAGCTTAGGACTCAGACTTTTTGGGGAGTGACGGTCGCATACAGTTTCTTCTACGTCTGCAGGATGGCCCTGAGCATTGTCAAGCAGCCCCTCATAGACGATGGAATTCTCTCCACGGCCCAGCTCGGTATCATCGGCTCAGCCCTCCTCTTTGTCTATGCCGTCGGCAAGTTCGTCAACGGTTTCATCGCAGACTACTGCAATATCCGCAGATTCATGGCCATCGGCCTGCTCGTGTCAGCCCTGGCAAACATACTCATCGGAGCCCTCGGTTTCGCTACGGGCTTCCTGGGTTCTTCTCCGTTCCTGGTGATGGTCGTGTTCTCCGTACTCTGGGGAATCAACGGCTGGATGCAGTCAATGGGAGCGCCTCCGGGAGTGATAAGCCTTTCCCGCTGGTTCCCGCTCAAGGAAAGAGGTACATGGTACAGCATATTCAGCGCGACTCCGTATCTGGGCAAGTCGCTGTCCTTCTGGCTTATAGGCATAGTCGTCGGATGGTTCGGATGGCAATATGGCTTCCTGTTCGCAGGAGTAGTCGGGCTCGCAGGATCGGCGCTGGTGTTCATCACCGTATCGGACACTCCTGAAAGCAAGGGTCTGCCGTCAATCCAGGAACTCACCGGCGAGACTCGCGAGAAGACGGACTCAATGCCGACAAAGGTGCTACAGAAATATGTGTTCAAGAATCCAGGAATCTGGGTCATCGCCCTTTCCAGCGCATTCGTCTACATAACGCAGTATGCAGTCAGCGGCTGGGGAGTGCTCTTCCTACAGAAGTCCAAGGATTTCTCCGATATCGCCGCGTCCGATATCATCGCCTTCTCCGAGATATTCGGAATTGCCGGGACTGTGTGCGCAGGATGGCTGTCCGACAAGCTTTTCAAAGGCAACAGGGTAAGTCCCGTGATACTCTCCGGAGTAGTCTGCCTGGCTTCGCTCGGGCTCTTCCTCTTCACTGAGGGCAGCGCCGTGATGAACATAATATACGTCTCCATGTTCAGCATCTCGATCGGAGTCGTATTCTGCATAGTCGCCGGCCTTATGGCCCTCGACATCGTGCCTCGAAAGGCTACCGGCTCGGCCCTCGGCATCGTGGGCATCTCCAGCTATGTGGCCGCAGGAATCCAGGATGTGGTCAGCGGATTCATGATCCGCCAAGATGCATCCGGAGCCTGGGATTTCGGACCGGTTTCATATTTCTGGATGGCTGCCTGCCTGGCGTCGTTCCTGCTTCCGGTCTATGGATGGAAATACATGAAAAAGAAAGTTGTACAAGACTAATGATCAATAATATGAGAATCAGGTTCAGCATAGATTACAATACTTCCTGGGGGGAGCGTCTGGTGCTCGTCGTCGGGAAGGACAGGTATGACATGCGATATGTCTCTTCCGGCATGTGGCAGGTCGAACTGGATGATGTAAAGCCAATATCAGCCTATACCTACGAGGTGTGGAACGGAGACCACTGCATACGCAGGGAATTCGCTTCGCACAAACTTGAAACTTCGTCAAAAGTAGTCACCATCCTTGACCGCTGGCTGGACAGGCCGGGCAACGCTCCGTTCTGGTCCACCATGTTCAAGGATGTCATATTCAAGCGCGAGCCCCACAAGCCGGTCAAGCCGGTCGCAAAGGGAAATGTGACATTCATCTTCCCTTCAGCCGAAATCAGGCCTTCGCAGGCCGTCGCCATGACCGGAAGCGGCAAGATCTTCGACTCATGGAAGAAGATCCTGGTGCTCGACGACAGTGAGTTCCCTTACTGGAAGATCACCCTCCGTACCCAGGAATCCTTCGAGTACAAGTTCCTGATCGTGGACAAGAAGACTCTTGACCCGATCATGTGGGAGACCGGCGACAACAGGCATTTCTCGGCCCTTCCAAAGGAGGGAGAGCATGTGATTGCAGCCGACTTCGTGCCGACCTTCCCTACGATGCCGTGGAGGGGAGCAGGCGTCGCCGTGCCTGTATTCGCCCTCAGGAGCGAGGACAGCTTCGGCGTCGGCGAGTTCCATGATATCAAGAAACTCGTGGACTGGGCAGCTGCGACAGGACAGAGCGTCATCCAGCTGCTCCCGGTCAATGATACCAAGATGACGGGGACATGGCAGGATTCATATCCATACAATGCCAACTCCACATTTGCCCTGCATCCTCAGTTCATCCATCTCCCGGACGCCGGTGTCCGCAATGACAAGGCCTACAGGGAGCTGCGCGACAGGCTGAACTCGCTTGACAAGATCGACTACGAGAAAGTCAACGACGAGAAGACACGCCTGCTCAGGAAAGCATTCTCTTCGGTGGGAGACAAGGTCATGGCATCTGACGACTACAAGAATTTCGTCGCCGCCAACGAGACCTGGCTTCTCCCGTACTCCGTATTCTGCTGCCTCAGGGACGAATTCGGAACCGTGGACTTCTCGAAATGGGGCAAGATGTCCAGCTTCTCTGCAAAGAAGGTCGCCGAATATGCGGCCGCGCATCGCAGCGAGGTTGACTTCCATTACTACGAACAATACTGGGCTGATGCCCAGCTCAAGGACGCTGTCGCCTATGCCCATTCGAAGGGCGTCGCCTTGAAGGGCGACCTTCCTATCGGAATCAGCCGGACCAGCGTGGACGCCTGGGCTTATCCTCAGCTGTACCATCTGGATTCACAGGCCGGCGCTCCGCCTGACGCTTTCTCCGTCGACGGCCAGAACTGGGGCTTCCCGACATACAACTGGGAGAAGATGGCAGAGGACGGCTTCGCATGGTGGAAGATGCGCATGAAGAAGATGAGCTGCTACTTCGATGCTTTCAGGATTGACCATATCCTCGGTTTCTTCCGTATCTGGGAGATTCCGGTTCAATACAAGAGCGGTCTCATGGGCCATTTCAGCCCGGCCCTCCCATACTCGGCCGACGAACTCCGTTCGAGAGGATTCGACATCTCCGACGGCAGGTATGTGACTTCATGCAACGGGGACGAGACGGACGTGCTGTTCCTGGAGGATCCGCGCAAGAAAGGTTTCTACCACCCGCGTATCTCCGGCCAGAACACGACCTGGTACAACGGAATGGATGAATGGCAGAAGCGCAACTTCAACGACCTCTACGATGATTTCTTCTATCGCAGGCATAATGCATTCTGGAAGGATTCCGCAATGATGAAGCTTCCTTCTCTCGTGGAATCCACGGGCATGCTCACCTGCGGCGAGGATCTCGGAATGATCCCTGACTGCGTGCCAGAGGTCATGGAGACTCTCGGAATTCTTTCTCTCGAGATTCAGAGGATGCCTAAGTCTCCGAAGGATGAGTTCGCCAATCCTGACCGCTATCCGTACTACTGCGTATGCGCTACGGGTACCCACGACACCAATACCCTCAGGGCTTGGTGGGAAGAGGACAGGGGAGTGTCATCCCGCTTCTGGCACAATATGCTCCACGGTTCCGGCGACATGCCTTGGTTCTGCGAGCCATGGGTATGCGCAAAGATCATAGACCAGCACCTCAAGTCTCCGGCAATGCTCTGCATCCTGCCTCTGCAGGACTGGATCTCGATAGATGGCAACGTCCGCTATCCGGGCAACCCTGAGGATGAGAGGATCAACGTGCCTGCAATCCCTCGCTACTACTGGAGATACAGGATGCACCTGACTCTGGAAGATCTTCTCTCCCAGTCAGAGCTGAACGGCAATCTCAAGGGAATGATAAGGGGCGCAAGCCGCAATATATAGGCTATTTCTCAAGCCATTCAAGGAAATCGTCGGTCCGGGCGCGTGACACTGTGAGGTCAGGTTCGGGCCGGCGCATTGCGTTTGAGCGTACCGAGCTGCTTACGGAGATGCGGAGCCTGCCCCCGATCAGCTTTGTCACGCTCTCTACGACGTCCTTGGCCACTATGCAGCTTCTGGAAATCTTGAAGAATTCTTCGGGATCAAGCTCGGCCATGATCGAGTCGAGGGTGCCGTCTATCACATAGAACGTCCCGTCTCTGGTGACTACATGGTTGTCCTTGTCCTCGGAGAAGAAATATGCCACGTCCGCTGTCTTGACCGGAACGATGCGGTCGTTCAGCTGGACGAGGAAACGCTCCTTCCACTGGTGCTCCGGACGGGAGGTGAGCGCTCCGAGAATCTTGTTGACGTCGTTGGAGACTTCATCCTGCCTGCATCGTGCGATTGCCCTCTGGAGCGAGTTGAGCTCCACAGGCTTGAGCAGGTAGTCTATGGAATTGACCTCGAAAGCCTTCACGGCATAGCTGTCGTAGGCTGTGGTCATTATTACTTTTGACGTTACTTCGACTTTGCGGAAGATCTCGAAGCATTTGCCGTCGGAGAGCTCTACATCCATGAATATGATATCGGGCTTGTTCTCTTTCAGCCATGCCACCGATTCGCGGACGGACTGGGCCGTCCCCACTATCTCAAGATCAGGGAAATTAGTCTTAAGTGTCCTGGCCAGGGTTGCCTGGGCCATGAGTTCATCTTCGATTATAAAAACTTTCATAGCAATGGAAGTGATACGCGGTAGTATTCATCGGTATCTTCGATGACAATGTCTTTTCCTCCGCGGTCAAGATAATTCTGTCTTATGTATTTCAAACCAAGCCCTGTGGATTCCGGCTCGGTTATCTTCGGTATCTTGTTGTTGGTCACTATGATCTTGCTTCCGTCGGTCCTAATGGTAACCTTCAGCGGGTCGGAAGCGGAGACGCTGTTGTGCTTGTTGGCATTTTCCAGCAGCATCTGCACGGAATACTTGACGATATAACGGTTCCTGTCCTCGTCGCGTATGTCGGAGTCCACGACCAGTCCGTCTCCGAAGCGCAGCTTCAGCAGCTCCACGTACATCTCCACATATTCCATCTCTTCGCTCAGGGTCACAAGAGGCTCATTCTCGTTTCGGAGCATGTAGCGGTACAGCCTGGAGAGCTTCCGCACGAAGTCTCGTGCTTCATCATTCTTTCCCTCGGCGATGAGGCAGTCCAGTATGTTCAGAGAATTGAACAGGAAATGCGGGTTTACCTGACGCTTCAGGTTGAGGTATTCGAATTTCGCAAGGTTCGCCCTGTCCCTTTCCTTGACCATGGATTTCCTTGCGTTCTGGGCTGAATCGACCATGTAGATGATCGAGAAGATAGCGATCTCGCAGATAATGGCGACTATCAGCAGTTCCAGGAAGTGCCTGGTGGTGAAAGGCCCGTCAAACTTCAGCGGCAGTCCGAATCCAGCCATCAGCGTGCATATCACGCACAGCACGAAAGCTCCGGTGACCACGACGGCCGTCTTGGCGACTCCTCTCCTTCCCGGCAGTTTCTTGCGCGTACGCACATACAGCAGGGTTGCGAATATCATGATCATCAGCGGAACCGGATTCGAGATGAAGATCCACGTGACGTCCAGCACTGACGCTCCGTTGAAGAGATGCGTGCGGGCGAAGCCGGCAAAGAGAAGTCTGGCGACGAGGACGGCTCCCACAGCTGTCAGTATCCATCTCAGATGCTTCGCGCTGATCCTGGATCCGTCGTTGCTGGTCGTCCCGAATACCCGGATGAACATGGTGATGGACCATCCCATGAGCTCGGTGGTAATGATCGTGGATACCACCCGGGCCGTCATCGGATTGCTGAATACCGGCAGGAACAGCATGGCTGCGGCCATGCCCAGAAGGTAGCCGATTATGTTGACGAGGATTATGCTAATCGCAGTGAATTCGACAGACAGCTTTTCCCTTACGCAGATGATGACAGTCATGGCCATGGTGAGCAATGTCAGGAAGATCGTGTCGTTGATTCCGACTCCCAGACATGCGGTAGTGGTCATTGCATGGAGCAGCGCGAAACCGTGTATTATCCATGCATTGCTGAGATTTCTCATAGCTGTCGTGTTTTCAACTGCTAATATAATAAAATTCATCAGCAAATATTTACCATTCATCATTAAAACCTTTCAGTTCGTCTTTAATTTTTTGCGTATAAAACGTTAAATACTACTTTTGTGCACTATTCATCAGTTAATAACGCTATTCGTATTAATGAATCATAAAAGAGATTTAACCTTCTGGCAGATGTGGAATCTGAGCTTCGGTTTCTTCGGAGTGCAGACAGCCTATGCCCTGCAGAACAACTCCAACAGCCGCATATTCGCGACTCTGGGAGCCGATCCGCACAGCCTGAGTTACTTCTGGATCCTTCCTCCTCTGATGGGACTTCTCGTCCAGCCGATCATCGGCGCAATGAGTGACAGGACCTGGAACCGTTTCGGGCGCAGAATCCCATACTTGCTTTTCGGAGCCATAATCGCAGTCGTGGTTATGTGCTTCTTCCCGAATGCCGGAAGCCTCGGCCTCAAGACCGTCGCGGCGTCTCTCGCCCTCGGCGCTCTGTGCCTCATGCTTCTCGACACCTCTCTTAATATAGGAATGCAGCCTTTCAAGATGATGGTCGGCGACCTCGTGAATGAGCGCCAGAAAGCCAAGGCTTATTCCATCCAGAGCTTCCTCTGCAACGCAGGAAGCCTCGTGGGCTATGTATTCCCGTTTGCTCTCGCTTTCTTCGGAGTCAGCAACCAGGCTGAGGCCGGAGTAGTACCTGACACTGTCATCTATTCCTTCTATATCTGCGCCGCCCTGCTTATCGGCTGCGTGGTCTATACCGTCACCAAGGTGAAGGAGATGCCTCCGAAGGAATATGCCGAGTTTCATGGAATCGACTTGGAGAAGACTTCCGGAAAGAAGGAAAGCTCCAACATGTTCAAGCTGCTTCTGAAAGCGCCGAAGACCTTCTGGACTGTCGGCCTCGTACAGTTCTTCTGCTGGTCAGCATTCCTTTACATGTGGAATTACAGCAACGGAGCCATCGCCGCCAACTGCTGGGGCGTGGATACGAATGCCTCCGGCTATGCCGCTACAGCCGAATATCAGGCTGCAGGCAACTGGGTGGGCATAGTGTTCGCCGTCCAGGCCGTGGGCTCGATTCTCTGGGCTCTGGTGATTCCGAGATTCCGCAATCTCAAGACTGCATATGTGGTCAGCCTGCTGATCGGAGCCGTCGGTTTCGCATCAGTGATGTTCGTGCATGACCCTTATGTACTGTTCGTCTCGTATTTCCTGATCGGAGCCGCCTGGGCTGCTATGCTTGCGCTTCCGTTCACGCTGTTGACC
>JAEEGL013130123.1_pt1 | contig 24507 bp, 23 predicted proteins | sample 9134231 | NCBI WGS metagenome assembly JAEEGL01 (sample SAMN16246548, study PRJNA631951) | gut metagenome | biome: gut microbiome; feature: rumen; material: fiber-attached | host: Bos | place: Iran: Karaj | collected 2018-10
AATAGATGCTCTCGCATTTGGTTTTCCTTGTAATGATTTCAGCGTAGTAGGAGAACAAAAAGGGGTCGATGGAACCTTTGGGCCGCTATACAGTTATGGAATACAAGTATTACAGGCATGTAAGCCTAAATGGTTTTTGGCTGAAAATGTTGGAGGCTTGCAAAGTGCAAATGAGGGGAAAGCTATCCAGATAATTTTTAATGCCATGAAACAGGCGGGATACCGTATTTATCCTAACCTATATAAATTTGAACAATATGGTGTTCCGCAGGCAAGACACCGTGTAATTATTATTGGTATCAGAGAAGATCTACCATATGAATTCAAGATTCCTTCAACTGCGCCATATGTGAACATTGATGTTAGCTGTAGAAACGCAATAGAAAATCCAAGAATTCCTGAAAATGCTACTAATAATGAAAGAACAATGCAATCTGCAACGGTAATAGAAAGATTGAATCATATTTTACCTGGGCAAAATGCATTCACAGCAAATTTGCCAGAGCATCTTCAATTACATGTAAAAGGAGCTCAGATTAGTCAGATATATAAACGATTAGATCCGGAAAAACCAGCTTATACAGTTACAGGTTCTGGAGGAGGCGGCACCCATATATACCACTGGGAAGAACCTCGTGCTCTAACAAACCGTGAACGAGCCAGATTACAGACCTTTCCAGATAGTTATATTTTTGAAGGAAATAAAGAATCTGTTAGAAAACAAATTGGAATGGCAGTACCAGCAAAAGGTGCTAAAATAATTTTTGAAGCAGTATTAAAAACCTTTGCAGGAATAGAATATGAATCTATGCCTGCAAATATTAATGAATAGAGGTGATTTATGTCATTTGTCGATACAAAACATAACTTTGATAAAATTGAAAGGGATTTTACAAAACAGGAAATTAGACCAACTACATATTCTATCGTAGATAATCTATTTCAATTAAACTCGTATACAGATGACGAACACTTAAAAACAGGTCATGCAAGCCAAACAATCCAGTTTGATACAGAAGGATTAAAAGATTTCTTAAATATTCTAAACCGGGAATTTCCTGATTTAGCTCCAGGGTCAAAAACTACAGAAATCAAAAAAATTGTAGTTCCGCTTCTCGATAAAAATAATGAACCTCAATATGGATTAAATTGGGGACAACGAATTAATCGAGAACCGAATCAGGCCTACATTCAGCTTCCAATAGAAGTTTATAGAAGTGATTTTTTTCCAAAGAAACCAGAACACTTTTTTATACACACAGATGATGGTTTAGACATCAAATTTACTAGAGCTCAGAAAACAGATGAAGGAACTGCCCTGCAAACTCCTGATGATAATTCTTATTTTGGAAAATACATAAGAGACAGATTGGGGATTCCTCATGGCCAAGAAATTACAGCAAAGCATATATTGGATTATGGATGCAAAGAAATTACCTTTTTTAAAATTAATGATAAATTCTATATGGATTTTTCAAGAGGCACACCAATAACTGAAAAATCATCAAATTTCAATATAAACAGTAATCTACTACCATTTGAAATCTCATCATTCTCAGATTCTCCAATTGCTCTCCGATATATAGCCTCACTTCTAGCTAAACCATTTACTATTCTTACAGGTAATTCTGGAGCAGGAAAAACTCGAATTGCTACACAACTTGCCTCATGGCTGATAAAAACAACTGATTCAGGAATTACAAATTCTCTGGTTGTCCCAGTTGGTGCAGACTGGACAGATAATACAAAAATTCTTGGCTATTTTAATCCTCTTGCAAATGAAGGAACTGGGGATTTTATTAAATCTGATGTTTTGAATTTTATAGAACTCGCTAAAGACAATCCAAAAATTCCTTTCTTCCTGATTTTGGACGAAATGAATCTTTCTCATGTTGAACGTTATTTCTCTGACTTTTTAAGTGCAATGGAATCTGGAAAACCAATACTTTTATACAAAAAGCCGGAAAACTGCGAATCAACTGTCGAAGAAACAATAACTCTCCCTAAAAATCTGTTTGTAACCGGGACTGTAAATATTGATGAAACAACTTATATGTTCAGCCCAAAGGTGCTGGATAGAGCAAATGTCATTGAATTTACGCCAGAAAAAGATGATGTTTTAAGAATATTCAGTCAAAAACCAAATATCCAGGAAATACAGCCTGCACCAGATGGTATGGCAGAAGCCTTTGTAGATCTTTCTGAAAAAGTTCGTGCATTTGAAAATGGTCCTTTAACCGATGCCGGAGCAGATTTAGACGGAATATTTGGTAATTTATATGATATTCTAAAACCAGCCGGCTTCGAATTTGCATACAGAACTACAAAGGAAATTGTTCTATATTACTGTGCTGCAAAGTCTCTTAACAATGAAATTACTACATTAGAAATTATTGATCATCAGATTATTCAGAAGATTCTTCCAAAAATTCATGGAAATAAAAAACAGATTGGCGAACTTTTGAATAAACTAAAGGAAATGCTATCTGAATATGAAGAATTAAATTTAAGTCAGGCAAAAGTTTCTTCTATGATTAATAAACTTGAAAAGTATCAATACGCAAGCTTTATTTAATAAGAGCTGAACATGGAAAACATTGTTGCTGTTTCTGTAAAAATTGATGATACTCACAAAGCCATAATATATCCTTCTGGAACAAAATCTTTTGTAGATATCAAACCAATACAAGAAGGTGATTTATATTTATACAGAAAAGAAAATACAAACGAAAAAAGATACTTTGAATATAAAGAATCTGAGCTGAATATCAATTTTTTACGTCTTAAAGAAACAGTACGCTATTGTTGTAAAATTGAAAACTGTACAAGTTATTATTATCCTCATATAACAAATGAAGATAACAAACTGGTAAAACTTGAAAAAGAAGATGATAGAATTATTTTTCAGTTTATTAACTATTTGGGAAAAAGCTTCATTTCTTTTGGAAATACAGGGAAAATAATTGAGTTTGAAGTTGTTCCAGATAAAATAAATTATGAAGAAGACTATGTAAAATTAACAGAAGCAATTGCAGAAGAATGTTCCGCATTACTCTTAGATTATACAAGTCCGACTTCATTAAGTTTTGAACAGGATTCTTCAAAAGAATCTAATATTCTTGAACAGTTTATTTTCCTTCGTCAATTTTGTTTTTCTGATAACCTGAATACTTTATTCGCATCTATAAAAAGAAATCCAGATAGACTTCTTATAAAAGAAGAGGAATTGAAACCATTTGGCACAGGAATTCCTTCTGCAAAATTCTTTTCAAATCCATTTACTCATAGCCGAAGCTGGATGAAAACTTCAAGCGGAAGCTATTTACCAGGTGAAGTTTCTTCTATCCATAAATATGATAGTTATGATACAGCTGCAAACAGATTCATAAAATTTGCATTAACAGCTTTCAGTGATGTATGTCAGAAAGTTTTAGAAAAAGTTTCAATCGACAAAAATGGAAAAGAATACTTTTCTGAGGCTTCAAAAATACTGAATCAAATAGAAGATATATTAAATGATTCTTTCTTTGATGATATCTGTGAACTAGAGGTTATGCCTGTTAATAATCAGGTTCTTGAAAAAAGGGAAGGTTATAGTCAGATTTTTAATGCCTTCTCTATGATTGACCTGGCACTTAAACTTGATTGGAAAGGTAAAGACGATGTATATAGTGGTGAATCCAAGAATACAGCTTTATTGTATGAATACTGGCTTTTCTTTGAACTCAGGAAAATCATTCATGAACTTTCTGGTAAAGACAAGAATGTTACTACTATTGAACCTTATAATCAATTTATAAATGAAGTAAATGGATTAACAATCTCTTTACAACAGGGAAATTCCTCGCTACAAAGCTTTATCTTTGAAAATGAAAATCTGTCTGTAAACTTATATTACAACAGAACTTTTTCTCCTTCTCAATTCAGCAGTTCAATTTATTGGGGGTCATATTCCAGACCATTCCGTCCTGATTATACTCTAGCCATTTTCCCAAATAGCTACACTAAAGAAATTGATGCTATTAAGGATGGTGAAGTTTCTTATGTGCATTTTGATGCGAAATATAGAATACAAGACTTAACACAATTTATTAATTCAGATAAAAAACAAGTTTCAGAGAGTTTCTTAGAAAATACAGAAGAACAGGTTTCAAACGAAGAAAGAGAAGAAATTATTCAAGAAAAGAATGATGAAATAATTAATACATATAAACGCGGAGATTTGTTAAAAATGCATACCTACAATGACGCAATACGGCGTACTGTTGGTAGTTATGTTCTTTACCCTGGTAATGAGAATAATTCAGAACGAAATGAGCAGGCACATGTTTATGATGAAATTCTTCCAGGAGTTGGAGCTTTCGCAATAAGACCAGGCAATGAGAATGCTGGACATAATGAAATAAAAAACTTTATTAGAAAGGTAATTGATTTTAAGGCAAGAAATGCAAGCCGTCAGTATCGAAGAAATTATTTTGAAAATATGATTATTCATTCACCTTCCGAATCGAAACCATCTGTTGTAGAAAGTTCCAGAACAGATTACCAGATGATCGGCTTTATCCGTAATGAATATCTTAATTTCTTAACGACTAATCATTTAATTCCTCAAACACAAGAAGAGTTTAATTCCAAACCAAATCAGCTTTTCTATTTCTACTTTTATGCAATTAAAAAAGGTAAGGTATATACAATTCACAAAGAAACAAATAAAGCAAAATATCTTAGGCTTACTAATACCGACATAAATGATTGCAAAGTGGAACATGGGTACAAGTTTCAATATCTGCTTCCATGGGAAGCCGAAATATTATCTATGGAATTAGTATCAAAAGAAACATTAATAGAAAGATTAAATACTTTATATGAAGTTAAGAGCTTTACCCCTATAGACGGTTTTCATGCAGATTATTATTACTTGGTAAAAGCAACAATAACACATTTCATTGGTTCTGGAGTAGCTGCAATTAACACAACTGAAAATGAAGATATAAGTGTATATTCTCCAAAGATTATTGAGAGGATAGTCTAATATGTCAAAACACATAATCTATGGTAAAACATTTGGCAGATTCTACGAAGCATACAGAATGTTCTGCAGAGACAATTCCGAAACAGGAAAACCTACAGCAGAAACTCCAGCTATGTTCCAGGACTGGTTCTATGCAAATGTTGCCATGAGTATGGATGATGCAACTGCTGTACAGCTTTTCTTACGTGACCTGAAAGGTGAACTTACCCATATTTATGTAAAAGATTCATCATTGTTCGACTTTCTCAAGGAACCTGAAATCCGTGACCTTGAAGGAATTAAAACCTACATTCGGGAAAATGGTTCAACGGTTACTTTGAATGAAGATAATAAACTTGAAAAATTGACTACAGGCGTAAACTTTGGTATTTGTCTGCATCTTCCAAAAGTAAGCCAGGGGTATGTTTTTGCGTATTCTATCTTTGATGAAACAAACGAACTTCGTATTTTTGTAAACCACGGTATGGATCAATATCATCTTTCCAGCAATGAAATAGCCGATAAAAAATCCATAGTTTATACCGACCCGGAAATCAATGAAATTACAAAGTTGGCATTAAATCTCATTTCATACATTTACTGTTTTCCAGAATGTCTTGTTGACGGTGCTCCACATGATATTAAAACTCAAAATAATCATTACCTGAACACTTCTGAAAAAGTAGTAGAAGCTGGAGAACGGGCAGAGAGTGGGGTAGTAATCCCACATTTCCGCCGCGGATATTTTAAGCGATTAAGCAGTGATTTCTACAAGAATAAAAAAGGTCAAATTGTTTTTGTACATGAAACTATTGTTAATGGTGTGGCAAAAACTCTGGAGGAAAGTCCTATTTTGGATTAAAAATCTATGTCATATATAAATAGTATTGCTGATTATCATGAAAACTTTTATGTAATGGATTTAAAAAGCAATTGTGATCCAGAAAACATTTTTGAAACAGAAGATACAGCTTCTACTTTTCTTCATGAATATATTCATTTTATGCAAAATGTGCTGACAATAAATGGGATCCAAAGAACAAATAATTTTTACAATATTTATATCGAATATATTATTCAGGCACGTAAAGCAAAACAAACAATTTATCCTATTTCTGTAAATAATCGGAATACATCAAAATGGCTAGCATATGAACAATTGTTCAATTGGGATAAACCTATTTATGAAAGCACAAAATCCATTGCTTTCACAGATAGAACAAAAATCTTAGAAAAACAAGTAAGATTATACGGAAACGATGAAAAGTATTATGAGGTTGAAAATATATTTCATCAAAAATATAAATTAGGAAATGAACAAATAATTGAAGCTATGGCTGTTCTTGCAGAAGATATGATATTTCCAAATCGTACACTAACTTTTTCTGAACCTAAATTATATTCTGTAGTTTATGAACTTATTGATAAAATATTCCCCTCTCTTAATAATCAGGAACTTTGTAAACTTGAATTATTTGAAATATCACTCGGAACTAATTTTCCCATGGAATTTCTTATCAAAGTACTCAATGATTTATATGATACAAACTATAACGATTTTGATCCCATAAGATTTAAGGAATATATTCTTTCAAAAACTTCTATTTTAGTTCCATTTAACAAGACCTATAAAAAAGCAAAAAATGAAATGGCAGTATATAATTTTGTATTAAAAGAAAATTTTAAATTATTTAATAAATTATTTTATGATAATAGTTTTTATAATCTGAAAAATGATTATGTTAATTTATATCAGAAGGCAAAAGAATTAAAAAAGAACAATACGACTCCTATTTCTTTTTTTATCTCAAGACTTACAGCGAAAAATTCCTCGGGTAAAGAAAAATTCTTGTATCTATATCTACAAAATAAATTAGGTTTTCCTCTAGTTTTCTATCAAAATAAGGCATACACGATAGATCAGAACTTTATCAAATTAGGATGCCTTGAATCTATTTTCTACCTTTTGTCACAAGGTGATAAAGAATGCAAAATTAAAGGTACATGCCAATTTAAACAACCTACCTGTTTATCTGAACCATATAAAAGGGGTTGTATTATTGAAAATAGTGAAGAGTATTTATGTGATTATATGCAACTTACTAAAGCTCTTGGATTATCTAAGTAATTTTCAAATATCTTGTATAAAACCGATAGAGTAGTCGTAATTAGAAAATAAGAGGTTACAAAATGGACGAAATGTCTCGAATCTACATTGAAGAATATTGTGAAAAACATAAGCGCTCAAAGAATGCAAAATGGCTTGCAGACCTTGTTGCCAGATCTTACGACATTGAATGTGAATATACCTGCGATGAAGAAGCTTGCTTTGTTGAGCATATGATTGAAACAACGAAAGACGAGGAGCTTCGTGAAGCTCTGATTGACTTGGATGATTTCTTTGTAGGAATGTAATCTGCCTAAATGGAAATCACTTACATCATCCAAAAATCCCGACGCCGCTCAATTTCTGTCAGTGTGATGACAGACAACCGTGTTCTCGTAAAAGCTCCATATGGAACAAGCGAACTCACAGTACAGGAATTTCTTATTTCTAAAAAAAACTGGATTACGAAGCATCTTGAAAAGCAGATTAGGGAAGTAGAGAAGGCAGAATCCTTAGGACTTCTTTCTGCAGATGAAATAAAACAGATAAAAAAGCAGGCCCGTAAGATAATTCCGCAGAGAGTGGAGTATTGGGCAAATAAGATTGGTGTGACATATGGTCGTATTGCAATCAGACTTCAGTCTTCCAGGTGGGGGAGTTGTGCTCAAAACGGGAATTTGAATTTCAACTGTCTCCTGGTTATAATGCCACCAGAAATTATGGATAGTGTGGTGGTGCATGAACTCTGCCATCGCAAACACATGAATCACTCAAAAGACTTTTACGCAGAAATTGACCGTGTATTCCCCGATTATAAACGCTGTAATAAGTGGCTAAAAGATAACGGCGGCGTTTATATGAAGAGAGCATCGTGCTATAATGAGAAAAATCAGGAGGAATAATCATGCCAATGATTGAAGCAAAGGTGACTATGCAGTTGCCTGCAGAAAAAAGAGATGTTTTGAAGGCCGAGTTTGGAAAGGCTATCAGTATAATCGGAAAACCGGAATCTTATCTGATGATTAATATTATTGATAATCAGGATTTGTATTTTGGTGGAAACAAGCTTGATAAAGGCGCATATGTTGAAGTAAAAGTTCTTGGTAGCGTTGATGCTGGAGCAAGTGACAAAATGACGGCAAGACTATGTGAGATTCTTCAGAAAGAACTTGGTATTCCTGGCAATGCCGTTTATATATCTTATTGGGGCACATCCAACTGGGGATGGAACGGTGGAAACTTCTAAATCCAAAAATGAAGAATAGAAATATCAATAATCGTGGTTCGAACTTTCCTCAGCAGACTCACTTCATCGGCGTGATTTTACCGGAAGACATTACGCTCACTCTGGAAGACTGCCGCCGATATATGAGGGAAGCTTACGGCTGCAGATCCGGCCATGCAACTCCAATTCATGTTACTCTTGTACCGCCGTTCCGTCTGCCGGAAGAATATTCGACAGCAGACCTGTCACGTGCAATTGAAAATGTAGTTCTTCCCAAAGGTTTAGGTTTTACCGGCCACATTGATAACTTTGATGCATTCGGAGACAGAACTCTGTTTGCAAAAGTTGTCAGCAATGAAAAGTGGGTTGCGCTTCGAGATGCAGTTACATCTGCTGTACTTAAGGCGGCTCCAGGCTGCACCAAGAAAGATGCACGCCCTTATCAGCCTCATATCAGTTGTAGCAACAGAGATATCCCGGCCGGAGTTATGACAGACGCACTTCAAGTAATGAACGAGCTGAATCTGGTTGAAGACTTCCCGGTTGATAATATTACGATATTTGAACGGAAGAACGGAAAGTGGGTGAGTGCCGTGGAATTAGAATTACCACAGTGTAATTCTTAATCTCTCTGTTCTTCTTTGCCTGCTCTTTCTGATCTGATGTCCAGCTGACAAGCAGACCTGAAGTTCCGGCAAGAAGGGCAGCTGTAATTACAATCGGAAGAAGAAGAAAATCTGTCATTACAGCAATTCCGATTACCAGAGTTGCAATACAAGGCAGGCAGAAACAGAACACATCATTCAGTTTCTGGCTCTTTGTTTCTGACGTATCTTTTGTCCAGTTTGCAAAATAAACTGACAAAACCATAACAGATACCACGATAAGAACTGCAATTACACTTTCCATAAAAACTCCTAATCGACCAACCGGCCACTTTTTTGAACTTTACGGTTTTTATTATAATATGCAATAGTGCCATAGACTGGCATTGAAAATAAATTTTATTACGAAAATGCAAATTTTTTAATGAATTTTCGGAAAATCCCCATACCTTGTTGTCCAGCAGGGGCTTAAAAACTCCCGTTTCATTTCCCAGCCGGTATTCTCAAATCCTTTAGCAAGTGTAAGAGCTCCTCGGCCATAAGTCTTTGAGATTTTATCAAGACTTGTCATAAGGCGGCGTTTATTTTCATCTTCTTTAGGATCTATCCATAAATCGCCCTGAAAGGCTTCGGGAAGAAGTTTCATCAGAGTAACCATGATTGTTTTGTAACCGTAGCCAAGGCGGAAAATGTGGGGAAGGGCAGCTTTGGCAGCCATTACTATATCCGGCGTGTAACTAGTCATCCGTGGTAATTCAACAAATGCACCGTTGGAATACTGTTCGTTGGGATTATCTGCATAGTAATTGCAGGTAGAAATATAAATGGAAACAGCACCGCATTCACTCTTCTGAGCACGTAGACGTTCTACGGCAAGTTCCGCATACTGTACCAGAGCACATTCCAGCGTCTTTATATCATAGACTCTCTTGGAAAACTGACGGCTGGAAGTGATTACATCCTTCTTTTCCCGGACGACTTTATCAATGCAGGAAATACCATTCAGTTCCTGAACCGTCGCAAAGCCCTGAATAGTAAGCAGCTTTTTTGCATCACATAAGGGCATATGTTTTAGTTCCAGAGCATTCCTTATTCCATGTAACTGCAAGGTACGTGCACGGGCAGGGCCGATTCCCCATATTGTGCCGCAGTCAGTCTGTGCTAAAACTTCATCTATCTTTGAAGGCTCGTAAACGAAAACTCCGCCGTGTTCCTTGGCCTTTTTGTTATAGAGTTTGGCAAGAGTTTTTGTCGGAGCCGCTCCAACGCAAATGGGCATTCCGACTTCTTTATAAATGCGCCGTTTTAATTCGTGGCCGATTTCATACCAGTCAGCAACAGAAAAATTGCACTTATTGAAGAAAAGAAAGGATTCATCGATGGAATATTCCTCTATATCCGGTGCATACTCCATATAAATGGACGTAATCCGCCTTGAAATATCAGCATAAAGCGTATAATTACTCGAAAAAACGGTGACTTTTCGCAGTTCGCATACATCTCTCACTTGAAAAAACGGGTCTCCGCGCTTAATACCTAAGGCTTTGGCTTCTTTATTGAGGGCAATTATAACTCCGTCATTATTTGAAAGTACTACGACAGGTTTCCCCCGTAAATCTGGGCGGAAAATCTGTTCACAGGACGCATAAAAACTATTTCCATCACTATGCAAAATCATGATTTTACCGAATGAATTACTGTAATTATGGCGCCAGTAACAATTGCTTCGCTCTTAATGCTGCAAACACGACCGATTACAAACTCTCCACCGCTTTCATATACCACAAGAGAATTGGGAGTTATCCTTTTTGCACGGTCTATGATTAAGAGATCTCCATTAAAAATACACATATTTTTATAGCGGTCAGTATCAACCGTCATGAATACAGTTGCAGCCGGATGCTTGATATAAAGAGAATTCAAATCAAATCTGTTGTCCTCATAGCCCTGTGCGGGACTTGGAAATCCTGTTATCATAATTTAGATATTACATTCGGAATAGTTTAAAGTCAATAAAAATAATCATACGGAATACTATTTATTTATTCTTTTTTGTGTGGTATACTTTTGGAAGAGGGTAGAAATGGAAGCTACGGACTTTTGGAACAGCATTAAAGCAAAACTGGCAGAGAAGGGGAAGACCCAGGAATGGCTCTGTAAGGAAACCGGCATGGATTTACAGTCTATGCGAAACAGAATCTATAAATCCCGTTTTCCGTCCATCGAAGAAGCGCTCAGAATCCTTTCTGTTTTTGGTACCACAGCTGAAGAATTCTTCGGTATTTCAAATGAAGGTCTTAAAACAACTATATCAGAAGATGTAATGCTGATTCCTGTTGTAGAGCAGGCCTTTTCTGCAGGTCACGGCCAGTTCGTGCCGGATTCAGATACCGTTACAGATTACATAGCAGTTCCTAAAGAATTAAGAAAATACGGTGATAAATTCGCAGCTTCAAGAGTGAAGGGGGACTCCATGGAGCCAACCCTGTTTAGCGGCGATATTATCATCTGCGATATGAACGGCTATGATGGTGAAGACGGTATATATACGATTATCTACAAAGGAAAAGGATTTGTAAAACGTCTGCAGCGTACAAGTGAAGGTGTAAAAATCATTTCTGACAACAAACATTATGATCCAATGTATGAATCATCCGAAACAGAAGATTTCCGTGTAATCGGCAAAGTACGTTCTGTAATTCATAATATTGAATAGTTGGTTCACAGAATATGGAATCGATTGAAATCGAAGGCAAAAACATATCAATTTTTGGCTCTGAAAATACAGGTTCTCCACTTGTAATACTGAATACTTACGGCAATGAAGGTGAATCCGTATGGAATGAATGCCAGAAACTTAATTGTCCGCCTTTTACACTCGCTGCAATCGGTAATCTGGACTGGAATAAAGATATGTCTCCATGGGAAAGCCCAGCTTTATACAAAAATGATGATGCTTTTTCCGGTGGAGCAGATGCTTATCTTTCACTTCTTTCATACAATATTATTCCTGCTATATGCAGTTCTATAGGCACAAAACCTTCGTATATTGCACTTTCCGGCTATTCTCTTGCAGGTCTCTTTGCCCTATATTCAGCTTATAAAACTGATATTTTTGCTAAAATAGCTAGCGCATCCGGTTCTCTATGGTTTCCAGGCTTTGCAGAATACGCTGAATCTCACGATTTTATTCAAAAACCGGACTGCATTTACCTTTCTCTAGGAGATACTGAAGCAAAAGCCAAAAACAAGGTATTATGTACCGTACAGAACAACACAGAACACCTCTTTGAACTTTATAAAGCGAAGGATATCCCGGTTACTTTTGAATTAAACAAAGGAAACCACTTTACAGATGCCGCAGGTCGTATGGCACGCGGAATTAAATGGATTTTGGAGCATTAAAATGGAAATAATAAAGGATTTAGTTTATGTAGATTATCGAGATAGTATTATAGTTGATAAAAATAATTCAATTCTTGCATTTAAGGCTAATCGAGATAGATTTACGACTTCAAGGCAAAAAGAATATGCTGGATTGCCCCAAATTGGAAGCAAAACATCTGAAGATGCAAAAACTTGGCACTGTTTCCGCAGCATGCAAAAGAAAAATGATTTTAAGCCCTTTTCAAGTCTTCTTGGATACAACATTGAAAACCCAGAAATCTTATTATGGACATTATCATTCACAGAATCTGCAGATGAGTTGCAATATATTTGTGGCAAAAAGATTCGAACCATTGATGGAATATATAAAGGTCAGGTTACCGAACCTGATGTTATTATAAAAACAAAAACTCATCTTTTTATAATTGAATGCAAACTTGGAGTAAAGGACGAGTATCCTAACCATTTATGGAGTTGTGATCCATTATCAAAAGGTCCGGAATTAAGAAAACCTATTTATTTTGAAAATAACTTGTTTATTGGTGATTCTGGTTATAACAGTTCATCCTACCAATTATATAGAATGGCTTATTATGCAGATTCAATTGCAACAGAATTATGCGTTAAGCCTGTATTGATATCATTAACTAACAAAACCTGGTGGACTAGAACTAGATATGAAATATCTCCAGCAGATATATGGAATGACTTTGAAAAACAAATAAATAAAGATAGATTAGAAATAAAAAATGTTTTTTGGCAGGATATCAAAGAAAATGGATCTTTGAATGAATATTTATTAAATCATCCTTGCTTATTTTAGAAATAAGTACTCTAATTAAATGTGATTTGTAATGCACTATGAAAAATAGGGCCCCCTAGAGGACAAGAAAAAAGGATGCTCAGGTAGACAGAATCTCTATTATAAGTAGTAATATATATACCTTGTATTTAGTGTTTATAACATATAATAACACTTTTTCACGCTAAATACAAGAATTATTTACAAATTCCTTCGTAAAATTCTACTGCTTTCTGGATATCATCAGCATTTGGACGTTCTTTATTTTTACCGCCAATAAGCTTAAATGGTCCCCAGGTATCGAACGCAAGGCAAGAATAATATCCTGTAAAAGCAGCTTCTTTAGACTTAATCAGCTCTTCGGCAGATTTGATATATGAAGGACTGTCCTGACCACAAGTATAGATTACGAAAGCTTTCTTGTGAGCCGGGAGATTATCTGTAATAAAGCTGATTAATGATTTATGAAGTTTTCCGTAGAAGATTCCAGAAGCAAAACCAATCAAATCATAGGAAGCCAGATCTTTTAAGATGGTCTTTGTAGCGTCGATAAGTTCAACTTCCGGGTACTTATCTGCAATAGCTTTCACCAGTTTTTCTGTATTTTTATGGTGCACGCTTGCATAAACTATCGCTGTTTTCATCTAAAACCTCCCATTTTTAATTGATTTTGTATATAATATTAGACAGTTTAACAACTTTTCTAAATACATTCAGAGGCAGTTATCCTCTTCGTCTGATAATATAGCACAATTCCAGAATAAGTTCAGTAGACAATCTCTTTTGACAGTAATATTTCTGGCTACACAGAAAAAACAAAGCAACATCTCGCAATCCGTTCGTAAAAAACCTTGTAACTCCCCTATACCGCTTTCCGTATAATTCCCGCTTACTTTCATTCTTAATCCACCGCCGGACGGCGCATTATCCAGCAGCATATAGAGAAACCTGCATACTCTCATGCTTATTCATTATAATTAAGTAACTTTTTAATTACCCTACTTCAAAACCACTATACAGGCATTTATTGAGCTGAATCAGGCTACAAACCCCTTCTAAAAAGTCATATTTTACGTGGGAGATTTGCCTAAATTCGAGGTAAAAAGGACTATTTTACGTGGGAAAATGCCCAATATTTGAGAAAAAGTCATATTTTACGTGGGAACTTTTAAGCCAGAATCAGACTTTATGAAGTACATAATGTACTTTTCCAATGATTTTCAGCTCTTCAGTATCATTCTTAGCAAACATTGATTCATATGCCTGGTTATCAGATATGATTTTTAAGCCGCCAGAGACTCTTTGAAGACGCTTTACAAAGCCTTTACCTTCAAAAATGATGGCATAAATACCGTCTTCCTGGTATCCAAGATCATCACAAATGACTGTATCACCATTAAATATAGTCGGCTCCATCGAATCTCCGCGAATTTTACTGGCTGCAAGGTGTCCTTTGAACCTATTAGTCTTCAAATCATCCGGAATGGCAATATAACTGTCGATATATTCCGCTTCAGGAACATACTGACCGTTTCCGCAGGAGAAAAACTGTTCAAAAACAGGTATTTTCTCCGTATCAGCTGCACATGCAACCACTGTTTTTGGTGGGAATTGAGCTTCTACTTCAAAAAACTCTTCCACCGTAGTACCTAGAACCGCCAGAAGCTTTAACGTATCTTCTACATCAGGTATCCTTCCCTTGTAGATACGGTTTTTCATGATCTGGACGTCCACATTGGCCTGCTCACAGAGCCATACAAAGGTTTTTCCCTTCGTGGAAATCGCCTTTTTAACCTTATCCCAGAATAAATTAGCATCCATGCTGATTTTCCTTATCCTTAATAATTTTAAAATAACATAATTTTCCCCTTTTGTAAATTAAAAAGTAATTGTATAATTACCTTTACGCACTAATCAAAAACAACAAGAAGTAAACAAAATGTTACGCTCTTGCTATTTTCTGATAAGTGATAGAGCTAAAAAAATATTGAAAAATATTTCAATGTCGCTCTATGACACTACACAAGCTGTAGAATGGTAATCTGGATTTGTTCAGGGGTGGGAACCAGGTTCAAAAAAGACTACCGTTCCGCAAAAAAAACTAAAGGTATTGAGGGGAAATGCTATGAGCAAAGAAAATTGTATCACAATTCTCGGGCTTGGCTTAGCCAACACGCAAATCAGCTACAAAAATGTACTTCTGGACATCGCACCGGAAGAAAAGCTTGGAAAAAGCAACAGTTTCACCTACAAAGGCGAAGAATTTAAGCCAAATTCAGCCGAAAAGTATAATCTCGAACTGCGCAAGCGATATCCAGTTCGAGATTTCACTGTAGAAGAACTATCTCACCAGATCAGAACCCGCAACATGGCCTACATCCACGCTGGAAAACTGTTAGAAGTTACTGCTTATCTTTCTTCGGTTATGGAACTTGCAAATGATGTTAACAATCAGCTCAAGGACATAATCAAAAACACTAAAAGCATCCAAAAGAACGAGTCTCTTTCAAAAGAGCAGAAAAACTTTGAGATTGCAATGACTTCTACCGCTGCCTATATCGACATTCTTGTTGAAATCAAAGCCAGAATTGTCGATTTGCAGTACTCAAAATACAATCATAATATCGCACGAACCTATGCAAACTTGGAAACACAGGTTAAAACCATGCTGGAAACCAGCTACGTACCGGATGAACTTGCCGCTAACATCAACATGCTCTACGACAACTACCCTCTCCACAAGTTCTCCAATGCAAAAGCTGAAGGAATCTCCAAAACAACAGCAGAAATCCGTTTTACAGAATTCTCCACCCGCCTCTACTCTGCTGCCATCAAACTCTTTATTTTTGAACTTATGGAAGAGTTTTATCCCTATATCACTCCAAGAAAGTTTCTTAATAATCCAGAAAAAGAAACTCTTTTTGTAGTTCCTGACAGCACTTACTCAAAATTCAACTTCCTCAACAGCGGATTAACACGCGAAGAAGTAATTTTCCTTGAAGTGCAGGATGACATGGATAAGACAGTCCATAATTTCTCCAAGTTTTTCAAAGAAGCTATCAAAGCCATTACCTGCCTGCAGGAAAGAATCCAGGAACAAAAAAATGAACTCTTTGAAAAACATGACGAAGATGAACTGGAATGGGTTTTGGCGGCCTATACCAAGGAATTTGCAAAATCAGCAGCTGAAAGCAACATCCGCTGCCTCAAAAAACTGTGCAAGAATGAGCTTTTCCGTGAAAAACTTACTATTCTTCTCTATGAATTAAGACCAGAATTACTCGTAAACAAACTGAAATTCCGTCAGAATCCATGGGATAAAGAGAGTGTTCCTGAGCAGACTTCTGAAGACAATGACCGTGATATCAATACAGCAGTCTTTTTAAGCAAACTTTTGCTACTCTGCTTTGGTAAAACAGACTTTTCCGGTATAAAAGTGCAGTTTTCAAGAGTAATCCCAATATTCCCGGACAATGAACTGCCACAAAAGAGTCTTCGCAGGTATTGTACCCTTGTAGAAAAAGGAGAACTTACCTGGTCGGACTCTGAATTTGCCAAAAAACTCAAAGCAGCTCTTGAAAAATAACCTTCAGGACTTTCAAAAGTCCTTTTGACGGACTATAGCATCTACAGCAGCCAGAGTTTTACGGATAAAGCGTCTGCCTGTTGCAGAATGCTGAACTACAAAGTAGTGGTATCCAAAAACTTCTAGTTTGCTGATCCTAAAACCGTTTTCTTCATAAAGGAAAGTCAGATTACTCATTCTGCCCTCCTTTGACTGAAGAACGGATAAAATCCTTGATTTCAGATTCAAATTCAGCCGGATTCTGGGCGAGTTTTGCTTCCCATCTGGTGGTCTCACTTACATCCGCTATAGCGGATAATGTTGTCTCTTTCACCAGATTGAGAAGTTTCTCGCCTGTTTTGGTAATCTGGATGTTCTTATTCTGAACTTCAATGTAATTCAGCCTGAGTAATTTCGGTATAAAGGTATGTCTTGTGGCTGGAGTGCCAAGTCCAGCCAGCTTTTTATCTTCTGACTCCCCTTTTGGATTTTCCATAAAGGCAAGAATCGAAGCTTCATTAAAATGCTTCGGAGGTTTTGTGCTCTTTTGGACAGAATCTACAGAACCTAACGTCAGGTTATTCCAGTCGATAGAGTCCAGAACCTGGACTTCTTCTGTATCTGAATCTTTTTCCTTAAGAAGGCGTGTAAATCTGCGGAATTTCTGCCATCCTTCGTCCAGAACCTTGCGGCCTTCTACTTTGAACTGATAATTCCCTACACCAAGCTTTGCTGTCTGCTTTTCATATACATGAACAGGTGCAAAAGCCAGCATAAAACGTTCAAGAATCAGGTTATAAATGTTTTCCTCATCACCACTTGCACCAACAGGCAGCTTTTCCAGCGGAATAATTGCATGGTGCGCTTCAAGCTGAGAATCATTGAAAATCCGCTTATTTGAGGCATCCATCTTGTAAAACGGGTGAAGAACAAAGTATTCCAGGTATTGAGTCAAGAATTTCTGATACAAATCGCTGCAAAGCTGCACGTTCTGACTTCCCATTACTTTTGAAGGGGTTCTCGGATAAGAAACACACTTGTAATCCTCATACAGTTTCTGGACCAGTTTTAATGTCTTTTCAGCAGAATAATTGAAATATCGGAAGGCATCCTTCTGCAAATCATTCAAACTGTAAAGTTGAGGAGGAAGGATTTCTTTCTTTTCAGACTTTAATTCAAGACACTTTGCAGGTGAATTGACGTATCGTTTTAATTCATCCACAAGAGATGTATCTTTCAGCTTTGTTTTTCCGGCTAAATCACATAAAACACCTTTGATTTTTGTGCCGCCCGGCGGATTGAACTCACCGTAAATCTCGTAATATTTTTCAGGTACAAAGTCTTTTATGTTACGACAGCGTTCAGAAATTGCAGAAAGGACCGCTGTCTGTACCCGCCCTACCGTGAATAAAGAACCGGCTTTATTTGTAATGAATCTGGTTCCGTTGATTCCCACAAGCCAGTCCGAATGCTGACGGGCAAATCCCTGTTCAGAAAGCAGATTGTAATTACCTAAAGCTTTGGCTTTTGAAATTCCGTCTTTTATTACAGACGGGGTTAATGCCTGCGATACCCAGAATCTTTTTATTTTTGAATAGTCTGTGATTCCGGCTGCTTTAAGGCATTCGCGGGCAATGATTTCCCCTTCTCTGTCGGCATCGGTTGCAATCAAGATTTCATCATTTTTGAGCTTCTTTAAAAGCCCAACTACAACTTTTGCAGCATCTTTTAATTCAGCCGTAACATGATAATGAAACTGATCCGGGATAACGGGAAGCTTCTTCCAGCTTTTGAAAGACTGATTGTAGAACGCGGGCTCTTCCAGCTGAAACAAATGACCAACGCAGTTGGTGATGTAAATTGAACCGTCAGCAGATTTGAAACACTTTTCTGCAGACGAAAATGAGCAGCCCAGCGCCTTTGCAAAATCCTTAGCTACGCTCGGCTTTTCTGTAAGAATAAGCATATGACTCCCACGGGCAGGCAGAAGTCTATGCCATAAAGGTATTGGATTTGAAAAGAAAACGCAAGAAAAACACTAATCCGCCGGCCGGCACACAGGGGAAAAAACGACTTTTAAAAAGCCCGGTATCGTCGCAAGATAAAGGTTTGTATCCAAGCCCGGCTATTTTGTTACATTTACGAAGTTTAGCTGTATTCACACCCCCTCGTTGTTTACAACCCGTTTTTTATCTGATTTTCATCCGCCGGCCGGCACAAAATCATAATATTGTAACTTTGAATTCCTCTTGTTATAGTTTGTTTGTCTATTTCTGCCTGCCCTAAAACAGGAATAAACAAATGAAAGATTTAAAATCAATCTTTAATCACCCGCCAAAATCCACTCCAGAGAAAGATCCACATCTCTACGACTGGAAACGCCCGTTTCATAGCAAAAACGATGCAGCTTATCTAAATAAGTTGTTAAAAGCACACAGCCGAAAAAAATCGCCTGAAAGATTTCCATCTGGAAGAGCGCGACTTAATGGAAATGCCAATAACCGTAAACAGAGAGTCATGTTCAAAATGTCCTACGGAAACTCAATGGATAAGCACAAAAAGTACATCAAGCTTTACATGCCACAGATTGGAAAAGACGGAGTTGAAATCCCGCGCGAAATCTTTGGAACAGATTTAAATGAATATCAGAAGCATATGACTCCATTCCATCTAAAACTGATTATCTCCCCTGAAAGTCAGAAAATCGACCTTAAGCTTTTAAGCAAAACTTTCATCCGTCATCTTGAAAAGTGCACCGGTTATGAGTTCTACTGGCTTGGGACCATCCATACCGACACGGAACATCACCATGTGCATCTGGCAATCAACGGAAAAGACAAGAACGGCAAAAAGGTCCGATTCCCAAAAGATATGATTAAAAACACAATGCGTGAGTTCCTTTCCAACATTGCAACAAACATGATTGGTGAACGGACAAAAGAAGAAATCGAAGAATCAAAACTTAAGCTAACACAGGCAAAACGCTGGACAAGTTTTGATGAAGAACTCAAAGAAATGCCGGAGAAGATTTTCATTAACAATTTGAATTCAAGCCATATCAAACGTCTTCAGTTTTTGTCTTCGATAAAGCTGGCCACAAAGGATGGCATGTTCTATTCGCTCAATCCTGATTTTGAAGAAGTATTAAAAGCTACAGGCCGCTACAATCTGTACCTGGAAGAGTATTTGAAATCAGATTTACCGCTACGACTTTTTGAAGGCGGCAGTATTACCGGTGTTGTAGATAAGGTTGTTTCATTTGATAAAGATGAAAGCTGGAACGACGCCATCATTATCCGTAAGGAAAATGAACGAATATACATACCGGTATTTCAGCTTCATAAAGAACATCTGGAAGGAAAGACTGTCCGCATTGAACATGCAGCAGGCGGAACAAACCGAAATATCTCTAATAAAGATATTCAGATTGTCGATAATAAATATAAGAACATCTCTCTTTCCAGATAGACTTTGTCTATCGATTGTATAAACATTGTATATAATGGCAGTTCTCTTTGAGCTGCCATTTTTTTATTTACACTCTAATATTTTTAATGTACATTTAGAAACTTATTGACTTAATCCACCGATTGGGGGTATTCTGTATACAGTACTTGCCTGCCCGGGGAGTACGCAAAATTGAGTTCCAAGAATTACTATCCTAAAGGAACCAACGACACACCTTTCAATCCACAGCTCCAGCACTTTGATTTTATTTGCGGTCAGGTTATCAATGAAAACCGTATCTTAAAGTTCGTCGTAGTAGCAGCTGTGCTTTCCTTTTTTCTTTCAATCGGCATCTGTATCTATGCTGTAGCTCAGCCAGATTCAATTCCTGTTCTTGTGACTATGAATGATTTTGGAGAAACTCAGTATATCGGTCCTGTTTCAAGAAAAAACTATCAGAACTTCAGCGTCCCGGAAGTTGCGGTTCAGGCTCAGGTAAAAGAGTTTGTAAATCTTACGAATACACTTTCTACCGACAAAGCCGTAATGAAAAAATCCGTGAACAAAACTTATCATCTTCTCACTTCTACAACTGCTTCCAAATATTCAACTCTGGTAAGAGAAGATAATCCGTTTAAGGATTTTGGTTCGAGAACCAAAGAAGTTCTTTTCCAGACAGAACCGCTCAAAGTTTCCAGCGATACTTATCAGGTAGATTATCAGATTGTAACCCGCCAGCTTTCGGGACAGCTTATGAGCAATGAATCCTTCAGAGCTGTCATCACTGTAAAAATGCTTCAGCCATCAGAAGAAGATATTAAGGACAATCCGCTTGGAATCTATATCACTGCTTTTGATATGAAGCCAATCGACACTAAAGCAATCAACACAAAATAGCATCAGGAGTAACACAACATGAAAAAAACACTTTGCTTTATCCCTCTTGCGGCAATGCTATTTGCTGCATGTTCAACTACACAGCAACTTGGAGTTCCAAACGATTTTGTAGCAGAATCCACTGCCCCTACTCTTGAAGAAGAACTTCAGCAGAACGAAACAGATGAAAACAACATTCTGATTCAGGAAGAAGTGAAAGTTCAGGATGTAGAAAATACTGTAGTTTACGTGGACCGTCCTGTTTATGTACCGGAATCAAAAAAGTCTGAGAACGATTACAAAAAGCTCACTGGAATTGATGCGGTTATCGACAGCCAGAAACGCGCTACTCAGAAACCGGAGAACTACAAGAGCGGAACATTCTTCTATCAGTTCAATGAAAACTTTGTTTTTGAGATTTACGCTCAGCCATACCATCTGACAGATATTCAGCTGCAGCCGGGGGAAGTTGTAATCGGAACTCCTCTTCTTTCTGAAGATGAATCAGTCTGGGAACTAACTGCCGGTGTTGCAAAAGAACCTGGAACAAATCAGGACATCCAGCACCTCTTTGTAAAACCTGCTTATTCAAAACAGGACTCTACAATGGTAATCATCACAGACCGCAGGGTTTATCATTTCCGTCTCCGTTCGTTTTCAGACACCTTCATGGCAATGGTAAAGTTCACTTACCCTATTGAGAAAAATGTCTGGGCAAAAAAGTCAGAAAGTGATAACGGACGAAAGATTGAAAATGACTTCCTTCGGACTTCTAATCCTGAACTTTTGAGTTTTGACTACACAATCAAATATTCAAGATTCAAAAAGCCGGAATTCCTGCCAACCCGTATTTATGATGACGGACAGTGCACTTACATTCAGGTACAGGACATTGTTCTTCAGAAAAAGCTGCCGGTTGTCTTCAATGAAAAGAATGAAATCGTAAATTACAGCGTTCACAACAACGTATTTGTAATTCCCCGCCTTATCAACAAAGTAACTCTCCGTCTTGGAAAAGAAAAAGTCCAGATTGAAAAAAGAGTCACAAAGGCAAAAGAACTTAAGGAGGGAATCAGTGACTGATGACGAAAACCTCATCGAGGCAGAAACTGAAGCTGAAGAAGAACTTCCTCCACCAGAAGAAGAAAACGAAGCCCGTGAAGTGAACGTTGGAAACATCATCGGGCTGATTGTAATCGGTCTGCTGGTGATTTTTCTGATTGCCTTTATCGCAGTGAGTGCAAGCGGAAAAAAGAAAAAGAAGCAGGAATCAGCAGAACTTGATAAGGCCGGAACTAAAACGGTTATCGAATTCAAAGATAAGACACCTGTAGATTTTTATTCTTCAAACCTCGAAGAAGACAATCCTGTAGTAGAGAAATCTGAGAAAGAGATGAATGAGGTAATTGATACTCTTCCAGCTGAGTTCCAGCTTCCGGTTCAGGGAGAAACTGGAAAAGCTCCGGTCTCTCCCGTTGGAAGTACAAGTGGTTCGTATAAATCAGACAGACCTGATACCCGTAATTCGAAAAGCCCAAGAAAGATTGAAGGTCTTGCTGCTCTGGATTATTCCGGTCAGCAGCAGGGACAGAATCTTGTAAGCCAGATAATGAGCGGAAACTACGGAACGAATGCTTATGGCCAGAGGATGACGAAAGAAGAATTTATTGCTCAACAGATGGCTCAGACTCAGACAATTCAGAATCAGCTTTATGGTTCAAATATGCTGGGCGGTACAAACGGAACATACAACTCCGGCTCTGAAAAAGAAAACTTCTTTAATGCGTCTAAGGGAAACTCCGGCAACGGAAGTTATTTGAGCAAGGCCGCTTTGTGGGATGGAACAATCATTTCCGGTGCCCTTGTTACTGCAATCAACACAGATAATCCGGGTGTAGTAATTGCCCGGGTTACAGAGAATGTGTATTCAAGCCAGGATCATTCCTATCTTTTGATTCCGGAAGGTTCGCTTCTGATGGCAACTTACAATTCGTCCGTAAGCTATGGTCAGAATAAAGTTCAGGTTGCGTGGAATCTTTTGATCCGCCCAGACAATTACAGGGTTCAGCTTGGAAACATGAACGGGGTCAATGCCCAGGGTGCTAGCGGATATAAAGGTTCGGTTTCTAATCATCCTTTTGAAACGCTTAAGGCACTTGGAATGGTTGCGGTCTACAGTATTCTTCAGACTGAAGTTACAAACGACATTAACAGCCAGAAAAATGAATATCTGCAGAACGCTATGACTGATGTTTATGCCGAAAGTAGCAAACTTGGCAACAAGATGGTAGACCGGGCTTTGGATATAAAACCAACAATCAAAATAAAAGAAGGAACTGAAATCAAACTGATTACAAATGTTCCAATGGAACTTCCGCCTGTAGAAGTCAATCAGGCAACTCAAAAATATGTGAGAACGCGATAACACAGGAGTACAGCATGAGAAAACACATATTTGGTTCGGCAATACTTGCGCTTTTATTTTCTTCCTGCAGCTTTTTTACAAGCCTTGAAAATAATGAAAGCAGCGGTATTTCAATTAATTCAATTTCCATGGCAAAGACTACACTTTCAACACAAGTCGGGTCCATGGAATACGTTTCGGTTTCTGTAAAACCTTCTTCAGTTCAGAAAGATGTAAAACTGAACTGGAGTTATGATTCTTCTATTATAGAGTGCGATACCAGCTCTAACTGGGGAGTCACAATCAAAGGACTTGCAGAAGGACAGACATCTTTACGCTGTTCATACGGCGGATATGATGCCTCTTGTATGGTTACGGTAAACGGATATGCAGAAAATTATGAAAGCATAACTGAGCCGTATATCTATTCAAATTATTCAATCTTGCAGACAACACCGGGAGTTAGTGAAAAGGTATTCGTTTCGCTTTACGGAGGAGATGCTTCAGATATTGACGGCTACAGCTGGACAATCGACAATTCTTCGGTAGCTACAATTCAACCGACCGGTCAGTACTGTATTATCAGTGCCAAAGATTCAGGTTATGCAAGAATCAAGATTACGCATAATAAAGCCACCTACCCTTACTACATCGGTGTTTATGTTTTTGCGGATGCTACAAACGTCGGCTATATCACAACCTCAAACAACATCGTTACCATGAACATGGATGAAGGCGATAAATCGATTTCTGTTTCTCTCGTAAACGGAAAAGATTCTTCTCTCGACAGTCAGTTCAAATGGGAAATCATAAACGATGAAGGAAGTGAAACTCCGGTTGCATTAAGTGCGAATGGAAACAATGCAGTAATTTCTCCAAAACAATCTGGTTCTTGTACTTTACGAGTTACTCACCCGGATGCAGTTTATCCTCTGGATATTCTCTGCCGTGTAATCAGCATTGTAAAGAACGTTTACATTCAGCCTGACTCAACAGTAGTAACTTTGACAGGAAGCACAGAACAGACAGTAACAAGTGAACTTGTGAATCTGGAAAGAAGTGCCTACAACATTGACGG
>JAEEGL012422272.1_pt1 | contig 24506 bp, 18 predicted proteins | sample 9134231 | NCBI WGS metagenome assembly JAEEGL01 (sample SAMN16246548, study PRJNA631951) | gut metagenome | biome: gut microbiome; feature: rumen; material: fiber-attached | host: Bos | place: Iran: Karaj | collected 2018-10
CGTGAAGGATGCCGAGGATAAGAAATATGTTCGCATGAACGCTCCCAAAGCTCGTCTGCAGGAGATTATCAACGTACTGCCAGGCTTGAAGAGTCCCACCATCATTCCGCTGGCTGACGAGGAGTGGTGCTCTGTGCACACGGTGCTCGACCAGAAGCGTTTCTGGGAGATTATCGGCAAGCTGAAGGAGATGGGTGCCCAGGGCATTCTGGTGACGCCGATTGAGAAGATGATTATATAAGGGGCCTCCCCCGACCCCTCCGAAGGAGGGGAGTATAAAAGACAAAATATGAAGACATATAAATATCCGGAAAGGGAACAGTGGGACGAGATTGTTGCTCGGCCACGGCTGGACCTCACGAAACTGAATGAGACGGTGAGCACGGTGCTGGCCGACATACGGCAGCGAGGTGACGAGGCCGTCCGCGAGTATGAACTGAAATTCGACAAGGCAGCACTGCAAGACCTTGCCGTCAGTGAAGCTGAAATGGACGAGGCGGAACAGCTGGTTTCCAACGAATTACGCGACGCCATCATACTGGCCCATCACAACATCAAGGTATTCCATATCTCACAGCGTTTCGTCGGTCAGAAGGTGAAGACGCAGGAGGGTGTCACCTGCTGGCAGAAGAGCGTAGCCATCGAGCGCGTAGGCCTCTACATCCCTGGCGGCACTGCCCCACTCTTCTCGACGGTGCTCATGCTGGCCACCCCGGCGAAGATTGCCGGTTGCAAGGAAATCGTGCTCTGCACCCCTCCCAACCGCGAGGGTAAGGTGAACCCTGCCATCCTCGTGGCGGCACGCATTGCCGGTGTCAGCAAAATCTACAAAATTGGCGGCGTACAGGCTATCGGCGCGATGGCCTACGGCACGCAGTCGGTTCCCAAGGTGTATAAGATTTTCGGGCCCGGCAATCAATACGTGATGGCTGCCAAGCAGCACGTCTCGCTGGATGAGGTGGCCATTGACATGCCCGCAGGACCCTCTGAGGTCTGCGTACTGGCTGATGACAGTGCCAATGCTGAGTTTGTGGCTGCCGACCTGCTGTCGCAGGCTGAGCACGGCATCGACTCGCAGGTGCTCTTCATCACCACCAGCCAGCAGAAACTCGACGAGGTTCAGGCAGAGGTGGAGCGCCAGCTGGCACTCCTGCCACGCCGTGACATGGCCGCTGCCGCCCTCGACAACAGCCGCATGGTGCTGGTTGGTTCTGCTGACGAGATGATGGCTATCAGCAACGCCTACGCCCCTGAACACCTGATTATCCAGACACGCGACTACGAACAGTTAGCTGAGCGCGTCGTCAATGCCGGCAGCGTCTTCCTCGGCCCCTATGCCTGTGAGAGTGCCGGCGACTATGCCAGCGGCACTAACCACACGCTGCCCACGCACGGCTATGCCACGGCGTACAACGGTGTGAACCTCGACTCGTACTGTCGCAAGATTACCTTCCAGCACCTGACGGCAGAGGGCATCGGTCACATAGGCCGTGCCGTGGAGCTGATGGCAGCTGCCGAGCAGCTGGATGCACACAAAAACGCAATGAGCGTAAGAATACGCTCGTTGCAAATGAGAAATGAGAAATGAGAAATGAGAAATTATGATTAGTTTAGACAAATTGGTAAGGCCTAATATATGGAAACTGGCACCCTATTCGTCAGCCCGTGACGAGTACTCGGGCAAGGAGGCACACGTGTTTCTCGATGCCAACGAGAATCCGTACAACGCACCCTACAACCGCTATCCCGACCCGCTGCAGCGTGAGCTGAAAGCCATGCTCTCGAAGGTCAAGGGCGTGCCTGCCGAGAACATCTTCCTCGGCAACGGCAGCGACGAGGCCATCGACCTGCCCTTCCGCATTTTCTGCGAGCCGGGGCGCGACAACGTGGTGAGCATCGCACCCACCTACGGCATGTACAAGGTGTGTGCCGACGTCAACGACATCGAGTGCCGCCAAGTCTTGCTCGACGAGCAGTTCCACCTGCATGCCGACCAACTGCTGGCAGCGTGTGACGAGCACACGAAGATTATCTGGCTCTGTTCGCCCAACAACCCTACGGGCAACTCGCTGGACCGCAACGAAATCATCAAGGTCATCGAGGGTTTTCCGGGCATCGTCATCGTTGACGAGGCCTACATCGACTTCGCACAGCAGCAGTCGCTTCGCCAGGAACTGCCCTCGCACCCCAACCTCATCATCCTGCAAACCATGTCTAAGGCATGGGGCTCGGCAGCTATCCGCCTGGGCATGGCCTTCGCCTCGAAGGAGATCATCGCCATATATAATAAGGTGAAGTACCCGTATAACGTCAACCAGCTGACACAGCAGCAGGCCATGGAGATGCTGAAAGACCCCTTCGAGGTGGACAAAACGGTGAAGATACTGCTGCAGGAGCGCAGCCGTCTGATGCAGGCCTTCCTGGAACTGCCCGTCTGCGAACAGGTGTATCCCACCGACGCCAACTTCTTCCTGACACGGGTGACGGATGCCCAGCGCATCTACGACTATCTGGTGGACCGTGGCATCATCGTCCGCAACCGCAGCCGCATCCAGCTCTGCAACAACTGTCTGCGCGTCACCATCGGCACACGAACGGAGAACAACGAACTGCTCAGCGCACTCCGCCAATACTGATGAGGGTTAAGGGTTAATGGTTAAGGGTTAAGGGTTAAGGGTTAATGGTTAAGGGTTAATGGTTAGCGTATGAAGATTGCCGTCATGACCTCAGGCATACTGCCTGTACCTGCCGTGAAGGGAGGAGCCGTTGAAAACCTCATCGACTTCTACCTGGAATACAACGACAGGCACCACTTGCACGACATCACCGTGTATAGCGTGGCAGACAAGAGGCTCAAAGGTCATGAGGCATTACGCTCACAGGTGAACCACTACCGCTATACGGAAATGGAGAGCCTGCTGTCGAAGGTGCGCAAGGTGCTCTTCTACCGCAAGTACGGCAACGGCTACTACCACTACAACATCGACTACTTCCTGCACGAGGTGCTGCGCGACATACGGCGCAGGAGCTACGACACCATCATCGTCGAGAACCGGCCGGGCTTCATCCTGAAACTGCGCGAGGCCACAAAGGCAACCTGTCTGCTGCACCTGCACAACGACTTCCTGAACCGCGACACGCAGGATGCAGCGAGCATAGCGGCAGGCTACGACGGCATCATCTGCGTCTCTGACTATATCACCCAGCGCGTCCGTGAGCTGTGTTCCGACAACGACCGTTGCGTCACTGTTCACAACGCCATCGACACGGCCCGCTTCCATTCTGCACAGCCTGCCGACAGACAGGCATACGGGCTAAAAGCCGACGACTTCGTCATTGTCTATAGCGGACGCCTGACACAGGAAAAAGGACTGCTGCCACTGGTAGAGGCCATCCGACAGCTCAGCGACATGCCGCAGCTGAAACTGCTCATCATCGGTGCCAGCACCTACGGTCCTGACGAGCAGCCAACAGCATACATGCAGCAGATACAACAGGCGGCACAGCCCGTCAGCAGTCAGCTGGTGTTTACCGGATTCATTGACTACGACCGCGTGCCGTCCCTGCTGAAAATGGCCGACATGGCCGTAGTGCCATCACTCTGGGAAGAGCCGTTCGGACTTACTGTCGTCGAGGCGATGGCTGCTGGCCTGCCACTCGTCACCACGCGCTGTGGCGGCATTCCAGAGGTCTGCGAGGGCGCTGCCGTCATCGTTGACCGTGAAGCACTGGCCGACCGTCTGGCAACGGCTATCCGCACCCTCTACCACGATGCGGCCCAACGACAGCAGCTGTCTGCCGCCGCCTTGGAGCGTTCGCAGCAGTTCGACAAGGACAGCTACGCGAAACGGTTCTTTAAAGAAGTGAAAAGTGAAATATAAAACAATAAATACGACTACATTATGAGAAAACAACGACTGTTAACCATCGCGATGGCCATGATGACGGCCTTGACGGTATGGAGTGCTCCGGCTATGCCAGGCAAACGCCAGGTGAAACAGGCGGACGGCACGCTGTTGACCATAGAGCAACAGGGCGATGAGCACCACCACTGGCTGCAGACACCAGACGGTATGCTGGTAATGGAGAAAGACGGCAGCTACTACGTGGCTGACATCGACGAACAGGGACGGCTGACAGCCACTGACCAGCTGGCGCACGACAAGCCACTGCGCACACTGGCTGAAACGCTCTACCTGCGACAGCAGCAGTTGCGCAAAGACCGTTTCCTGGAACGGGGCATGACGGCTCGTCGCGCCGCGATGGTGAATACCTCAGGCGGCTATCTGCCACACACAGGAAGCCCTCGTGTGCTGGTGGTGCTGGCTGAATATCAGGACCTGCCGTTCACCGTCAACAATCCCCTGGAGGCTTTTGACCAGTACCTGAACGGTACGGAACAGAAAGACCTGGGCAACAAGAACTACAAGAACACCAACAGCATCCGCCAGTATTTCGACATTTGCAGCCACGGGGCATTCACCCCGCAGTTCGACGTGGTAGGGCCAGTAACCCTGCCTGAGAATATGGCTTATTACGGAGCAGGCGACTCAAACAGCGAGAAGATGTCACAAATGGCCAAGGACGCCATAGCACTCCTGCCAGACAGTATCGACCTGTCGGCCTACGACAACAACAACGACGGAGCCATAGAACTGATGTACGTCATCCATGCCGGCTACGGACAGAACCAGGGAGGAGACTCAAACGCCATGTGGGCAAAGGTGTCAACGGTAAACACCAGAATCAACGAATCGCTCACGCTGACACGATTCGGCTGCAACTGCGAACTGTTCTACCCCCATCCAAACTTCAAAAACAACATCAACGGAACGGGCGTCTTCTGCCATGAGTTCTCACACGCCATGGGACTGCCCGACCTTTACCCCACGAACAGTGCCGGACGGAGAGTTGACAATCAAAGCATGGAGAAATGGGACGTCATGGACTACGGACTCTACCTCAACAATAGCTACTCGCCGATGCCATACATTGCCTGGGAACAGGAGGCTATGGGATGGCAAGAGATAGAGACGCTGACTGCCAACCACAAGGCCATACACGACAGCATCATGCTGATGCCAACGCTGGAGGAGGGCGGCAAGGCATACAAAATCCTCAACCCTGAAGACGACAACGAGTTCATCGTCATCGAGAACGTACAGAAGAGAAACATCTACGAGGGTATCGTCAACAGCGGACTGCTGATGTATCACGTCGCATATCCATACAGCAAAGTCAACATGGGCGACAATCCAAACAACACCGCAGGAGAACCTGCCATCAGCCTGGTGCCAGCCTGCGGCATCGGCATGTCAGGATACCTGAGACAAGGGCAAGGCTATGGCGACACGCACACATCAGAAGAATACGAAAACAACCAGAAAGCGGTAATCTTCCCTGGAACACAGAACGTAACGCAGCTAAGCGATGACGACCAACTGCCCAACTACAAGTTCTACACATCACAAAACAACGGCAGAGTAGGCGTTAAGATTTCCGACATCAACGGCGATGCCTCAACAGGATTAATGGGCTTCTACTACATTGACCTGACAAAGGTCGTCAAAGGCGACGTGAACTACGATGCGCTTATCGATGTTGAGGACGTGGTGGCCGTCGTGAACTACATCCTGGGGGAAACACCTGCCGGCTTCCTGCCTGAAGCTGCTGATGTCAATGGCGACAACACGATTGACGTGGATGATGTCGTAGCCATTGTCAACAAGATCCTGGAAAGTAGTCAAGCTGAGGAAATAACGAATGAATAAAGCCAGAAGGACAGCTCTCGTAGGTCTCATGGGCATCATACTCCTGACAGCTTACGCCCAAAGGACTGACTACTCAAAGATGTCGGCACTCGTCCGAAAGGCCGTCAACATGAGAGGGGAACGACGTCTGACGGCATTCGTACAGACCACGGACGCACAGACAACAGAGCTGTGGAAACAGACGGGATGCCGCGAACTGACTCGACTGGGAGACATCGCCATCGTTGATATTCCAACGGCTGCACTGCCACGACTGTCGGCAAACCCCGCCGTCAGACGTATTGAGGCAGGACGAAGACCGCATGCACTCATGGATACTACACGGCAAGTGGTGAACGCGCTGCCTGCCTACACAGCCACTGCCCAGCACCAGGCGTTCACAGGGCGAGGCGTCGTCTTAGGTCTGATGGACGTCGGCATCGACCTGACACATCCCACCTTTTATGACGCAACAGCCAGCAACTACCGCATAAAAGCCTTCTGGGACCAGCTGTCGCCAGACACCGTGGGAAGCCTACTGCCAGTGGGACGCGACTACGTCACCCAGGAGGAAATCCTCGCGAAGGCTTGTTCCACGGACAGCCCCACCCAGTGTCACGGCACCCATACATTAGGCATTGCAGCAGGCAGCGGATACGACTCTCCCTACTGCGGAATGGCACCAGAGAGCGACATCTGTCTTGTCAACAATGCCGTCACGGAAGACACCATCTACGTCCGACCTGAAGACTACGACAAATATACATCAGCGCTCGATGCCCTCGGCTTCAAGTACCTGTTTGACTATGCCGACAGCCAGGGGATGCCCTGCGTAGCATCGTTCAGCGAGGGCTACTACGAACAGGCCGACGAGGAAGACCAGCTGTTTGCTGAATTCCTGAACCGCCTCGACGGTCCTGGCCATATCATCGTGGTGGCGGCAGGCAACGAGGGGCTCACTACTGACTATGTCGAGAAACCCGTGGGAACAAGCATGGCAGGAGCATTCCTCCATACTGGCCAGAAAGAAGCAGCCTACCGCTTCCAGAGCGATGGCTACTTCCTGTTGCACCTGTTGGCCTATCGCAGCGGCAGCAGCCTGCCTACGGACACGCTGACAATCTCGTCGGCTGACGGACGACTGGACTCCCTGCTTGCCGATACGCTGTTCTTTGATGCCGACACCTGTGCCGTCACCGTCAGCCGCCATCCGTCGTTCTATGGCAACGACACCATCCTCGTACTGGAACTCGCGGCCAACCGGCCGTTCTATAACCTGCCGCAGATAGCCTTCGTGGCTGAGGGCAGCAACAGTCGTGTGCAGATGTACGGTACACGAATCGCCTCCTTCGGCAATGGTGGTTTCTACAGCAACAGACCCGTTGACCAGCGCTGGAGCGACGCCATCAACGGCCATAACATCCTCGCACCAGGCAGTTTTCCTGCTACCATCTGCGTAGGGGCCATGGTACACCGTACCCAGTATGTCAACCACGAGGGCACCGTCAATGACGCCCCAGGAGGAGGCTCAGCAGGCGAGCGCTCGCCTGCGTCATCCACAGGTCCTACGATGGACGGACGCATGAAGCCGGAAGTCATGGCGCCAGGCGTCAACATCGTGTCAGCCTCCAGCAGCTACTATCTGGAACACCATCCCAACGCCAGCGACCGACAAACTGAGGTCAGCTTCTTTGACTTCGGAGGACGTACCTACGGCTGGCGCGCCAACTCAGGCACCTCCATGGCCTGTCCTGTCGTGGCAGGCTCCATTGCCCTGTGGCTGCAGGCCAATCCCCGTCTGACACGCAACGACATCCTGGCCATCTTCAGCCGTACCTGCCAAACTTCCCCCTCTCCCAACAACGAATACGGTTATGGCGAGATTGACACCTACCGTGGCCTCCTCGACATCTTAGGTCTCAGCAACATTGAGGCCATCAGCCAGCAGCCCCTTCAGGATGTTGACATCCGTCCTGCCGACGGTTCCCTGCAACTCACGTTCAGCCGTCAGCCGTCATCTCCCATCCGCGTTGCCATCTATAATGCTGCCGGCAGTCTTTGCCATCAATCCACACTCACCACCCACGACACCGTCGTCCGTCTTCCAATCCCTTCCTTCCCTGCCGGCGTCTATGCCGTCCAGCTCACGGCTGCCGACCAGCACCTCTGTGGCTCTGCCTTAATCCGCCTATAAAAAAAGCCCCCTCTCACTTAGAGGGAGCATAGTAAAAAAAGCCCCCTCCATTAGAGGGAGCATAGTAAAAAAAGCCCCCTCCTTCGGAGGGGGTTGGGGGAGGCCTCACTTGCTCTTCAGCGTCTCCTTCCAGCGAGCGTAGGCTGCAAGGTATTCGCTACGACGGGCAGCGTCAGGCTCGATAACCTGAAGTTTCTCCAGCGAAGCAAAGGCCTCGTCGGCATTGCAATAGATGCCTGCACCAATACCGGCACCCTTGGCAGCACCTACTGAACCGTCAGTATCGTAGAGTTCGATGGTGGCACCGCTGACGCCTGCCAGCGTGTCGCGGAACAGCGGGCTGAGGAACATGTTGGCCTTGCCGGCATGAATCTTCTGGATGTCCATACCCATCTGCTGCATGATTTCCATGCCGTAGCAGAACGAGAAGACAATACCCTCCTGAGCAGCACGTACCAAGTGGGCCTTGTTGTGCTTGTTGAAGTTCAGGCCATTGATGGAACAACCGATTTCCTGATTCTCTAAGACGCGCTCTGCACCGTTGCCAAAAGGAATGACGGTGACACCCTCGCTGCCGATGGGCACAGAGGCTGCCAGGTCGTTCATCTCGGCATAGCCGATCTCAGGCGTGATGTTGCGATGCGTCCACGCATTGAGAATACCCGTACCGTTGATGCACAGCAGCACGCCCAGACGGGTCTGGTCCTTCGTGTGGTTGACGTGTGCGAAGGTGTTGACACGGCTCTTCTTGTCGTAGTTGACCTCGCCCAGCACACCATATACCACACCTGACGTACCTGCCGTAGCAGCTATCTCGCCAGGATTCAGCACGTTCAGCGAGAGGGCATTGTTAGGCTGGTCACCACCACGATAGGTAATCGGCGTGCCGGCCTTCAGGCCTAATTCTGCGGCAGCCTCCTCGCTGACCTCACTCTGCACGCTGAACGTAGGCACAATGTCGGCAATCAGCGACGGGTCAAAGCCGTAGTACTTCATCAGGAAGTCAGCCACCTGATTGTTCTTGAAGTCCCAGAACATACCCTCGGAAAGTCCGCTGACCGTCGTGTTGGCAACACCACTCAGACGCATGGCGATGTAGTCGCCAGGCAGCATAATCTTATAGATGCGCTCATACAGCTCAGGCTCATTCTCCTTGACCCATGCCAACTTGGCAGCAGTGAAGTTGCCAGGAGAGTTCAGCAGGTGGCTCAGGCACTGGTCAGCACCCAAGTCATTGAAAGCCTTCTCGCCGTAAGGAACGGCACGCGAGTCACACCAGATAATGGAAGGACGCAAAGCCTTCAGATTCTTGTCAACACACACCAGGCCGTGCATCTGGTAGGAGATACCGATGGCCTTCACGTCATCGGCCGTAGCTCCTGCCTCGACCATGATCTTCTTCAAAGCCAGCTTGGCATTGTCCCACCACATCTGAGGATCCTGTTCAGCCCATCCGGCCTTAACGGCCATAATGGGGGCCTCCTTCTCAGGGAAGAAAGCTGTTGACACACACTTGCCATTGTCGGCATTAACCAACGATGCCTTGACAGACGAGCTGCCGACATCAAATCCTAATAAATATCTATTCGACATAATAAAAAAATAAAATATAACCTGTTTTATCTATTTATTGAACGTTTTACACCACAAAATTCCCTAAAAAAAATTAGAAATACAACTTTTTTGCAGTTTTTCAATATTTTTTTATCATTTATTGACTACAATTAAAAATATTTTTTTACCTTTGCACGATAGAATATCAAAATCGCTGACTTAGATTTAATTCATATATGAAAAAAAAGATTCTTATTCTTGATGACAAAGAGACTATCGCAAAGGTACTCTCTATCTATCTGATGACCGATTATGACGTCCAGTGGCTGCCGGACGGTCTGCAAGGTGTGAAATGGCTGCAAGCAGGCAATACCCCTGACTTGATTATCTCAGACATCAGAATGCCGGGCATGCGCGGCGACGACTTCCTGGAGTGGATTAAACAGAACGAACTGTTCCGCCACATCCCTGTTATCATGCTCTCCAGCGAGGACTCTACCAGTGAGCGCATCCGTCTCTTGGAGATTGGTGCCGTTGACTACATCGTCAAGCCTTTCAACCCCATGGAGCTGAAGATTCGCGTCAAGAAGATTCTCCCCAATTAGTTGTATAAAACAGTCGTAGTATATTATGATAGGTGTTGTTTATTTAGGAAATAACCCTAAGACGCAGGAACGTCTGAAATACATCCCAGGGCAATTGGTCCGCATGACCTCTGCCTACAAGGATGCTGCCCAGATATGTACTGCCCACGTGGCAAACGAACATTTCATCGTGTTCTTCGAGCGGAATGTGCGAAGCGAGGACATTACTGCCATCACCTATCTGCACAAGAAATGCCGCAACGTCTATATCATCCTCATTACCAACGACATGACGTCTGAGGAACGCGACATCTACATGAAGTGCGGCATCAACGACACAATACACATGGAGGCATCGGTAACGGAACTGAACAAGAAGATACAGTTCATCTCAGACAGAGAGAACGTACTGTTCAGCCACGAGTCACCGAAATACAGGATTCTGAAGTTCAAGATTCCCGTCTGGAAACGCTTCTTTGACATCTTCTTCTCCAGCCTGGGCATCATCCTCCTCTCTCCGATATTCATCGTGACAGCCATCGCCATCCGACTGGAAAGCCCAGGACCTATCCTGTTTAAGTCAAAGCGTGTGGGTACCAACTACACCATCTTCGACTTCCTGAAGTTCCGTAGCATGTACATCGATGCTGAGCAGCGACTGAAAGAACTCAGCAAGGACCACAACCAGTATGCACAGGACAGCCAGAACCCAGAGGAGCTCAAGACCATTACGGCTCCTCTCGGAGAAGAGGCAGAACAGGGCATGATGGAAATGGGTATGGAGTCGATGATGATGATCAGCGATGAGGAAATCATGCTCGTTGGCGATGACTTCGTGATGGCAGAAAGCGACTATGCCAAGCAGAAAGAGGAAGAAATCAACAACGCATTCGTCAAGATTGAGAACGACCCGCGTGTCACCAAGGTCGGACACTTCATCCGCAAGACCAGTATTGACGAACTGCCACAGCTCTTCAACATCCTGAAAGGCGACATGTCGATTGTCGGTAACCGCCCTCTCCCACTCTACGAGGCAGAGAAGCTGACCGCCGACGCCAGCATCGACCGTTTCATGGCACCAGCAGGACTCACTGGTCTCTGGCAGGTGGAAGAGCGTGGAAAGGGAGGCAACATGAGTGCAGAAGAGCGCAAGCAGCTGGACATCACCTATGGACAGACCTACAACTTCGCACTTGACATGAAGATTATCTTGCGGACGCTGAAAGCCTTCGTACAGAAGGGTAATGTATAACAAGAACCCGTTTTACTAGCCTATTACTAATAATGAGTATTCTGAAACGCACATTATTCATATCAGTTGCCCTCACAATGGCATCGGCAGTCTTCGCACAATACGACAACAGTGGTATCAGTGCGGGATTTTTCGATTCCAGTGGTGACAACACCATCAACTTCTCAGACTTCCACCTGCCACCACTGGCCGTGCTCTATGAGAACGCCAAGCAGAACCCCTCCATCCTCTCGTTGGAGAAAGCGCAGGAGATAGCACAGGCAGAAGTGGCCAAGCAGAAGCGGCACATCTTCTCGTACGTCCACGGACACGCCAGCTACAGCTACGGAAAGACTGACATGTGGGGCAACAACAGTTCCACACAGCAATATACCACGCTGTACCAGTATCAAGGCAACGAGCAGAGCTACTGGAACGTCGGCGTGAATGTCAGTGTACCGTTGGAGGACATCCTCGACCTGAAAGGCTCCATCAAGCGCAAGAAGCTGGAAGTTGATCAGGCCCGTCTGCAGAAAGACATCAAGTTTGAGGAACTGAAACTGCAGATTGCCACCTTATATATACGTATTACCAACTCCCTGGTATCGCTGAAGACCGTCAGTGAGGCTGCCGCTATCTATCAGGGAGCCGGTGCCCTGAACCAGGAGGAATTCCACCAGGGCAACATGACCATTGAATACTTTGCTGGCACGAAACTGCATGAGACCGACCTGGTGGGACAATACCAGGCTATGCAGACGTCCATCACCACCGATATCATCACCCTGGAGCTGCTGACGCATACGCCCATCCTGACCAATACGACGACAGACATCACGCTGGCCGACGAGCAGAAGAGCGAACGGCAGATACGCAAGGAGAACAAAGCCGTTGAGAAGCGTATCATCAAGGCCGCTGCCGAGCAGGAGAAGATGTACAGGAAGATGGAACAAGCCGACAAGGCCGCACAGAAAAAAGCAGCCCAGAAACAAAAAGGAAAGTAACGACACCCTAAAACATCAGTTATGGATTTATTCAGATATCTCGTCAGATTTTTATATAAGATTCGCTGGTACTTGGTGATTCTACCCATGATAGCACTCATCGTGGCGTGGTTTATGACACGTCACATGGAGCGCATCTATGACACCAGTACCACTATCTATACAGGTATGATTACCGGTTATAACATTGAAGGCGGATCAGGTGTTGCAGGCGGACATGCCCAGACAAACATCACCAACCTGATGCTGATTATCACGACGGATAACACCATCCATGAGGTGGCGCTGCGACTCTTCGCACGCTGTATGATGTACGGCAGCCAGAACAAGGACAACAACTACATTTCCGCTGAACACTACCGCGAACTCTTCGCAGCAGTGCCTGCTGACGTGAAGGCACTCATCAACCACAACAGCGAGGCGGCAACCTACGCCAACCTGAAAGCTTACGAGAAACCGTCGCAGGACAACTACCTGTTCGGCATTCTGAACTATCACCCCTACTTCGGCATCAATAGCATCACGTCGCGCCTGAAGGTTCTTCAGCTCAACAACAGTGATATCATCGACATCGGCTATTCTGCCAACGATGCCGGTATTGCCTACAATACGCTTGACATCCTGAACGAGGTTTTCGCCCGTCAGTACCAGCAGCTGCGATTCGGTGAGACCAGCAACGTCATCAAGTTCTTTGAACGCGAGGTGGCACGTCTCTACCGCATCCTGACCAATGCCGAGGACGACCTCATCCGATACAACATCTCAAAGCGTATCATCAACTACGGCGAGCAGACCAAACAGGTGGCAGCCCTGGAGGCTCAGCAACAGAACTTCCGTAACGACCAGCTGCTGAACTACACCCGTGCCAAGCACCTGCTCGACTATCTGGAACGTCAGCTGGGCAACCGTGCACAGGTCATCCGCTCAAACCGCGAGTTCACCAACCAGGTGCGCGACATCTCACGCATCCAGTCACGTATCTCCAACCTGCGACTGATGAGCAGTGAGGGAGGCGGCAACAACATGGAGTCGCAGGAGGAACTGGCCAAGGCACAGCGTGACCTGCAGGTGGCTACCGGCCGTGTGACTGAACTCACCAAGGACATTGAAGCATCGACCTACAGCACTGAAACCGGTGTCAAGGCCAACGAGATGCTGGGACGCTGGCTGGAACAAATCCTGCTGCTGGAGAAGACCAAGGCAGAGATGACGGCTACCGACATCATGAAGAAGAACCTGGATACCCAGTACCTGTTCTATGCGCCTATCGGTGCCACACTCGACCGCAAGGACCGTCACATCGGCTTCATCGAGGCCAACTACATCGAAATGCTGAAAGCCCTGAACGCAGCACGTCTGCGCCAGCGCAACTTGCAGATGTCAACGGCAACGCTGCGCGTGCTGAACCCACCCATGTTCCCGTTGAGCGCACAGCCCACCAACCGTCTGATGATACTGCTGGGCGCCTTCATGCTAACCTTCATGATGACTGCCCTGTGGTTCTTCATCATCGAACTGCTTGACCGTACACTCCGCGACCGCATGCGTTCAGAGCGTATCACAGAGATTCCTGTCATGGGATGCTATCCCAAAGAGAGCAATCTGCGCTATCGTCGCTTCAACAAGACCATATCAGACATGGCCCTCAGACAGCTCAGCAAGGCACTCCTACCCCACTTCCAGGAAGGTCAGCAGAACGTGCTCAACCTGCTCTCGACAGACTCTGGAAACGGAAAGAGCTATCTGGCCCAGGAATTGGAAAACTACTGGATATCCATCGGCCTTCAGGTACGCAGGCTGACCTACGACGAAGACTTCCTCGCAGAAGATAGCCGTTTCATCCTCGCCAAGGGCATCAAGGACCTCTGTCCTGACATCCTGCCTGATGAGATTGCCATCGTGGAATATCCTGACCTGGATGACAACTCCATATCACCTGCCTTGTTGAATATGGGCACCATCAACCTGATGGTCACTCGTGCCAATCGTACATGGAAGGATATTGACCAGAAAGCCATGAAGGAAGTTCAGGCCATGCTCGACGAAGAGCACAAGAACTCACTCTTCATGTATCTGACAGAAGCCAGCAGATACGCTGTAGAGGAATTCGTCGGTCAGTTACCGCCTTACACACGATTCAACAACTTTGTCTATCGTATGTCACAACTCGGACTGACTGCTACGGAAAACACTCACGCACAGTAAATGGCAAACGTCATCAAGTCATACGCAAAAGACCACGGAGGAAGAGTATCACTGCTCCTCCTCCTGTTTTTGCTTGCCATCTATGAATTTGTCACGATGGGCTTCAATGCCTTTGCCATTGTTTGCCTGCTGCCCGTCATCGTCCTGATAGTCATTGCCACGTTCCGTCGTGGCATGATTGCCTTCTGGGCGCTGATTGTCATCAACTACCTGATACAGGCAAAATGGCTGTCGCTGCCCGTTCCCACCTCCGTTCCCAACGAGCTGTTGGAACTGCTGCTCATCGCACTGGCGCTGATTGACGTGCAGAACAGTCCCTTTCGCCGTGCAGGAAACATCATGTTCTTCGCACTGATACTATGGACGGGACTGTGTACGCTGGAGGTGCTCAACGACACCTGCGGCATCGGCATCGACGTGGCGGCATGGTACTCGACGGCACGCATGATCGGCTACCAGTTGCTGTACATATTCCTGGTATTCACCATCTACATCAACACCCCCAACCGACTGGCCAAGTACTTGATCGTATGGGGAGCACTGGCACTGTTTGCCTCGTTCTGGGTATGGAAACAGGTGAACATCGGCTTCACACCCGCTGAGAACTCATGGCTGCAGACGCGCGGCAGAAGCACGCACATCATTGCCGGTGGTACACTCATCCGCTATTTCTCCATCTACAGTGACGCGGCCAACTTCGGCATCGGCATTGCCTCTACGGCTGTTGCCTTCATCATTTTCGGCATCTCAGCAAAAATCAGGAAGCACAAGATATTCTTCCTCATTACTGGATTGGCCTGTGTATATGCCATGTTCCAGTCGGGTACCCGTACCGCCATTGCCTGTCTGATGGCAGGATTCATGCTGTATATCGTATTGTCGAAGTCCTTCAAGATAGCCATCCCCTTCACCGTCTTCTTCGTCCTGTTCGTCATGATGCTGGCATTTACCACGATAGGTAACAGCAACCAGCAAATCAGGCGAATGCGCTCTGCCTTCGACAAAAACGATGCCTCGGCAGCACAACGCTCCGTCAACCAGGAGGCCATGAAGAAATACCTGGCGGAAGCGCCATGGGGCATCGGCATGGGCATCGGCTACGGCAATGCCCCTGCCAACAACAAATACACCTTCATGGCTACCATTCCGCCTGACTCAGAATACGTGTTCATCTGGATTCACACAGGAATCATCGGCATTACGGTATTCCTGGTCAGCATGGCACTGATGCTGATTGGAGCCTGTTGGATAGTATTCTTCAAACTGCGAAGTCCGTCACTACGAGGAGTTGGAGCCGGATTCTGCTGTGCCTTTGCCGCACAGCAGTTAGGAGGCTATGGAAACCAGGTATTGCTGCAGTTCCCCAACTGTCTGGTTTTCTTCGGAGGACTGGCTATCGTCTATGTGCTGCCATACCTGGAGAACGACTGGATAAAATATGAAGAAGAGCAGTTGGCGATAGAAGCGGAGAAGAAACGACTCAAGCTGGAAAAGAAGAAAGCAGCGAGAGTGAAAGGATTGTTTTAATGCATGATTGAGAATTGAGAATTGAGAATTGAGAATTGAGAATTGAGAATTGAAAATTGAGAATTGAGAATTGAGAATGACTAAAGAGGTATCCATCATCACCATCAACTACAACGGGTTGAAAGACACCTGCGAACTGATGGAATCATTGCCTATAGACGATGCGTCGTTAGAGGTAATTGTGGTGGATAATGCCTCCAAGGAAGACGAAGCCTCCGTAATAGAACAGCGCTTCCCACAGGTGAAAGTCATCAGAAGCCAACAGAACTTAGGTTTTGCCGGCGGCAACAACCTCGGCATCAAGGCTGCCAGTGGTAAATACCTCTATTTTCTCAACAACGACACAACTGCTGCTGATGCCTATAAGCCACTCATAGACCGTTTGGAGCAATCCGAAAAGATTGGCATGGTATGTCCTAAGATTCGCTTCTCCTGGGGAAACAAGCCCATTCAGTTTGCCGGCTACACACCTCTCTCCCCGATTACCCTGCGCAACCGCTCTATCGGTTTTGGCGAAGAGGACTGCGGACAGTACGACACGCCCCATGCGACGCCCTACGCCCATGGTGCTGCCATGATGGTGAAGCGTGAAGCCATTGACAAGGCAGGCATGATGCCAGAGTGTTATTTTCTCTATTACGAGGAGCTCGACTGGTCTATGATGATGCGTCGCTGTGGTTACGAGATATGGTACGAGCCCGCTGTCACCATCTACCACAAGGAGAGCAGGACAACAGGCCAGGACAGTCCTTTGCGTACCTATTATATTACGCGTAACAGGCTGCTGTTCGTCAGCCGCAACAGTGGGAGTGCTGCGAAGATGCTCACCTACCTGTATCTGATGGGACCTGTAGCCGTCAAGGATGTCATCAAGAGCCTGCTGCATGGTCGCACAGACTTGGCAAAAGCCGTTATCAAAGGAATCATTCATTTCATAAAAATATAGCTTATGGATTTTTGGGACATATTGACATATACCGATCTTGCTCTGTACATACTGGTCTCTTTGACGGTACTGTATATGGCAGTCTTCGCCTTTGCCTCACAATTCAGCCGCCACTCCTCTGTTCCCAAGACCAAGAAACAGAACCGTTTCATCATCCTCATACCAGCCCACAAGGCTGAGCGTAACGTGGAACGCACCACCTCGTCCATCTTAGGACAGACATATCCGCAACGCCTGTTCGATGTCACGGTCATAGCAGACCATTGCAGCGAAATGACCAACTTCCGCCTGGCGCAGCAGCCCATCACGCTGCTGACGCCCGATTTCGAGAAGAGCAGCCGTGCCAAGTCGCTACAGTTAGCCATTAATAACCTGCCACAATTCAAGATCTACGATATCGTCATCATCCTCAATGCCGGCAACATTGTCGAACCTGAGTTCCTACAACAGATGAACGACGCCTACGAGGCTGCCGGCACCAAGTGTATTCAGGCTCACCGCCTGTCGCAGAACCGTGATACGGTAACATCTCGTCTGAGTGCTATCTTTGAGGAAATCAACAACTCCATCTTCAGACGCGGACACATCACCGTGGGACTGTCTGCCGCTACCTCAGGGTCTGGCATGGCTTTCGACTTCAACTGGTTCAAGCAGAACATTGCCACCGCCAAGACCAATTGGGAGGACAAGGAACTGGAAGCCCTTCTGCTGCGCCAGCACATCTTCGTAGATTATTTTGACGACATACCGGTCTATGACGAGAAGACACGCCATGCCGAGGAGTTCAACCGCCAGCGCCGCAACTGGGTGCTATCACAAATTGGCAGTTCCATCCGTAATGTACGCTTCCTGCCTGGTGCCATCCTGGACCGCCACTACGACCTCATCGACAAGATTCTGCAGTGGCTGCTGATGCCTCGCATGATGCTGATGCTGATTATCGGCCTGATGGGAGTTATCCTGCCTTTCATCTATCTTTCGATGGCCTTGAAATGGTGGGGACTGTTTGCCTTCGTGGTATTCATCTTTGCACTGGCAACGCCCAATTATCTGGTAGATGATAAATGGGACGCTACCTTCTTCAAGATTCCCCTCGTGCTGCTTGTCTCCGTGCTGGGAAGGTTTGGACTTGGCAAACGATTAAAGAAATATATCAACAATTAAATCTTTTAACTCAATTAAAGCTTTTAACTCACTATGCTTTGGCAGATTATCCATATCATCGAAATATTTCTGTGGCTCTTGCTGGGAGCCTCAGGTGCCTACATCCTGTTCTTTGCCCTGGTTTCCATGCTCTGGAAGAAGCCGGTCTCACGACTGAACAAGCTGCTCACCGACCAGATCATGAACATGCGCGAAGACAAATACTATACCTATCTTATATTATATCCTGCCTATAATGAAGACCGCGTCATCGTCTCTTCCGTTCATAAGTTCCTCGGACAATACTATCCCTACAAGGGTTTCCACGTGGCTGTCATTTCCGACCACATGCAACCTGAGACCAACGAGAAATTAGCCCAGCTGCCCATCACGCTGCTCCAGCCGGTCTTCGAGAAGAGCAGTAAGGCCAAGGCCATGCAGTATGCCATGGACCAGATTAAGCAGAACTATGACTACGTGGTCATTCTCGATGCCGACAATGTCGTAGATTCCGATTTCCTGGAGAAGCTGAACGAGGTGTGCGCCAAGGGCTACAAGGCCATCCAGTGTCATCGCTGTGCCAAGAACTCTAACAACGACATTGCCGTGCTTGACGGTGTCAGCGAGGAAATCAACAACACCATCTTCCGTAAGGCGCACAACCGCATCGGCCTTTCCTCTGCATTGATTGGCTCCGGCATGTGCTTTGACTTCAAGTGGTTCAAGAAGAATGTATATCGGCTGACCACTGCCGGCGAGGACCGTGAACTGGAGGCACTGCTTCTCCGTCAAGGTGTCTATGTGCATTACGAGCCGGACATCCACGTTTTCGACGAGAAGGTCAGCAACAAGGACAATTTCCAGAAACAGCGCCTGCGCTGGATGACGGCACAGATACAGAGCTTGTTCAACCTGTTGCCATACGTTCCTCAAGCCATTGCCACTGGCAACATCGACTATATTGACAAGACCGTCCAGCAGGCACTCATTCCACGTTCCATGCTGATTGTGCTGACCTTCATGCTTGCCTGCCTGATTACGCTGTTGTCACGTGAGTGGTGTCTCAAGTGGTGGCTGCTGTTCCTGTTCATCTGCCTGTCGCTGTATGTCTCTACTCCCAAGAAACTACGCAGCCACTCAGTGTTCGGCAAGATACTGTCGTTGCCGACGCTGGTATGGAAGATGGTGCTCAACATCCTGAAGATAGACCGCAAGAATACCGACTTCATACACACCACTCATGACCACGATGGCGAAAAGAGTGAGAAGGAAAACAAGTAGTCGCAACAATAGAAAAGGTGCATGGGCGGAAGGGTTCATAAAAGTCTGCTGAATGCGGAGGTAAACTTGCTGTTTTACTTCCTGTCGCTCTTTCTGACCTTCTTCTCACGGAAAATCTTCCTTGACAACCTTGGTGCGGAGTTCATCGGACTGACTGGTACGCTGCAGAATATCCTGGGCTATCTGAACCTCTCTGAGCTGGGCATCTCAGCATGCATAGGCTATTTCCTGTTCAAACCGCTGCAAACCAACAACCGACAGGAGATTCAGGACATCCTGTCGCTGCTGGGCTATCTGTATAACTGGATAGGCAGCATCATCTTCGGCGGTGCTTTTCTCATCAGCCTGTTCTTCCCACTCATCTTCTCGAATGCAGCACTGGGACTTGGCATCATCTACTTTGCCTTCTATTCATTCCTGGGTTCGGCACTGATAGGTTATTTCATCAACTATCGCCAGATACTGCTGAGCGCTGACCAGAAGAACTATCTGGTAGCCGTCTATTACCAGTCGGCCAACCTCGTCAAACTGGGCCTGCAGATATTCCTGGCCTACCGCTTCAAGAACCTGTTCGTCTGGGTGGCTGTTGAATTTCTGTTTGGCATCATCGGATGCATCATCCTAAACTGGAAGATCAACAAGGAATACCCGTGGCTGAAAGTAGATAAGCGCCAGGGACGTCTGTTGCTGAAGAGGTATCCTGAAATCATCACCAAGACCAAACAGGTTTTCATCCATAAAATCAAGGACTTCGTACTGGTCAAGAGCGACGAGCTGTTCATCTTCCTCTTTGTGTCGCTGAAGATGGTGGCCTACTATGGCAACTACATGATTATCATCTCCAAGCTGATCTCCCTCTTCTCTGCGGTAACAGGCAGTGTGGGAGCCAGCGTAGGCAACCTGGTGGCAGAGGGTGATAAAGGCCGCATGCTGAAAGTTTTCTGGGAATACACCACCATCCAGCATACCATTGCCGGCATCCTCAGTTTCTCGCTATACTGTTTCCTGGAACCCTTCATCTCTCATTGGCTGGGGGCTGAATACATCATGGACAACCGCATCCTCATCCTGCTGGTTGCCTATATCTATATCACCAACTCCCGTAACTCCGTCGATAGTTTCAACTATGCCCACGGCCTCTATGCTGACGTATGGTCTGCCTGGGCAGAACTGATCATCAACGTCTCCGTCACCATCATCTGCGGACTGCAGTGGGGCATTATCGGTATCCTGCTTGGCAAGATAGCCAGCCTTGTACCCATCGTCGTGCTGTGGAAGCCCTACTATCTGTTCAGCGCAGGCTTCAAGATGCCCGTCAGCATCTATTGGCGTGGCGTCCTGCGCAACTACGCCATCTCTGCCTTTGCATTTGCCTGTGGTTTGTATGCCATCCGCTTCATTCCGCTGAACCCCTATCATAGCATCTGGGAGTGGGTGGGTTATGCTGCCGTCAGCATGGTTATCTTCCTGACTTGCCAGCTTTCCGCCACGCTCTTGTTTGCCAAAGGCGCCAAAGACAGTATCAACAGAATCAAAAACATCAGAAAGAAATGAAGTTCTCCATCATTACCGTCAACTACAACAACTGCGAAGGACTGCGCAAAACCATTGAAAGCGTCGCTGCACAGACCTGCCGCGACTATGAGTTCATCGTCATTGACGGTGGTTCCACGGACGGCAGTGCCGACGTGCTCAAGGAGCATGACAAGGACATCACCTACTGGGTGTCGGAAAAAGACACAGGTATCTATAACGGGATGAACAAAGGTATTGCCAAGGCTACTGGCGACTACCTGAACTTCATGAACTCAGGCGACTGTTTCTATGCTGCCGACGTGCTGCAGCGTGTGGCTGATTACAACAGTCAGGCCGACATCATCGTGGGCCGCGACTATCACTACGATATGAAAAAACAGCAAGGACATGCCTCCATACAGCCCCCCCGCACCAGCATGATGCACTTCTTTGTGGCCACGCTCGACCACCAGAGCAGTTTCATCCGCCGCGAGTTGTTCAATGACTCCCCCTACCGTGAGGACTACCGGCTGGTTTCCGACTGGATATTCTTTACCGAGAAGATTGTGTCAGAAGGCAAACAGGTACAGTTCATTCCCGACATTGTCTGCCGCAGGGAGGAAGGCGGTATCTCCGACCAGCAATGGCAGCGCAACCGCAAGGAGATCAGCACCTGGCTGCACAGCTATCTGCCCAAGGGTGTCTATGAGGACTATGCCACCTTGGCAAAATTAGACAAGACCAGCCTCTACCGACTGTTCGACATCATAGACAACACGAAGAAACGCAAGTGGCTCGTCACTTGTATCAAACTGATAAACAAATTATTCTAATATGAGACATATTCTACTGATATTCAGCATATTATTTTACTCCTTCACATCGATTGCGCAGGAAACTCCCAACGCACGCCAGGCAAGGAGACTGTTCAACGAGACCTATCAGATGGTGTATGGCCAGAAAGGCTGTAAGCTGCACTATGCCGTCAACATCATCGGCATCTATAAGACCGAGGGAACCATCTGGACCAAGGGGAAGAAGAGCAAATTCATTGACGAGAAATACATCGCCTGGAACGATGACGTGACGTATTACCGGTTAGAACGCAAGAAGAATACCGTGACCATCTATGACGCCCATTCCGATGAACGCGACAAGTATGCCACCAAGTTCAAGTTCGTGCCCGACAACTATACCTATAGCATCAAGGACGACCCCAAGGGGTACTTGATAACGCTGAAAGCCAAAAAGGGAGTGAAAGGAGTCAAGGAGGCCCGCTGTCTGCTTGACAAACGTACCCGCTACCCCATTAGCGTTCGTGTCAAGGTTGGTATTTTCCATACTACCATCAAGATCAGCGACTTCTCAACCAGCGAACTCAGTGACGCACTGTTCGCCTTCCCCAAAGAGCAGTACAAACATTGCAAAATGATTGACAATCGGTGACGTTTTTCCCCGTAAAAACGCCTATAAACGGGCAAAACTATTAAAAAAGTGTAAATATTACACAGCAAAGCGAAGTTTTTTCGCTTTTTTTATTGTCATATCAGAAATAAGTTGTAATTTTACACACAAATTATTGTTAAACCTAAATAGCTATTTATTCTAATGAAGAATTACATGAGATTCTTTGCTGGCATGGGCTTCGCTGTAGCTCTGCTAAGCGCATGTACCTCTCCTATGAAGGAGAATCTTACTTTATCAGGTTTAAATCCTGCAAGTTTTGACACCATCATCAACGAGAAGCCCGTCAAACTATACGTTTTGAAGAACGCTTCCGGCTCGATGGAAGTTTGCATCACCAACTATGGAGGACGTGTGGTATCACTGCTTGTACCAAACAAAGACAACGTCCTCACCGACGTGGTGCTGGGCTTCGACAACATCGCCCAGTATGCTGACACGCTGAACACGCCCACGGACTACGGTTCCAGCGTTGGCCGCTATGCTAACCGCATCAATATGGGTAAGTTCACCCTTGACGGTCAGGAGTATCAGTTGCGTCAGAACGACAAGCACGATGGCCGTGACCACTGTCTGCACGGAGGTGGCACGACGGGCTGGATGAACCAGGTGTACGATGTGATTGAGGCTAATGATACAGTCATCAAGCTACAGATCAAGGCTGCTGACGGCGAGAACGGATTCCCCGGCAACGTAGTGGCTACCACAACCTATAAGATTGTCAATGGCAACACGCTGGACATCACATGGGAGGCTACTACCGACAAACCGACCATCATCAACCAGACCAACCACAACTACTACAACTTGAGTGGTGACCTGGAGAATGCTGCCTACGATCAGGTGCTCTATGTCAATGCCGACAACTTCACAGAGAGTGACGACAGCTACATGCCCACTGGCAAGATTCTGCCTGTCGAGGGTACCCCGATGGACTTCCGCACCCCGCATGCCGTGGGTGACAGCATCAAGTCAGAATACTATCAGACAAAGAATGCTCATGGCTACGACCACAACTGGTGTCTAAACACCTATAAGGACGGCAAGGGTGACGATACGCAGGTTTGCGCATCGCTCTACAGCCCCAAGAGCGGCATCTTCATGGAGATGTTCACCAACGAGCCTGGCGTACAGGTTTATAGCGGCAACTTCCAGGGCGTAGGCGGCGAGGAGAACGTCGTCCGCAAGCGCGGCCAGAAGTATCCCCAGCACGTCAGCATCTGTCTGGAGAGCCAGAAGTACCCCGACAGTCCCAACCATCCTGAGTGGGCAAGTCCCGTGGTGACTCCTGAGAAGCCTTATTACAGCCATGCTGCCTATAAGTTCTCTATCAAGTAATTGAGAATTGACAATTGATAATTGATTATTATGGCACAGACAGAAAACGGTAGCAAGAGCTACCTCATCAGCATCGTGATGGTCGCCGTATTGGGCGGTCTGCTGTTCGGTTACGACACCGCCGTCATCTCTGGCGCAGAAAAGGGATTGCAGGCGTTCTTCATGGAGGCCAAGGACTTTGCCTATACTGACGGGTGGCACGGATTCACTTCTGCCAGCGCACTGATTGGCTGTATCATCGGTTCGGCACTGTCCGGATTCCTGGCAACCAACCTCGGTCGTAAGAAATCACTCATCATCGCCGGCTTGCTGTTCTTTATTTCGGCTTTGGGAAGCATGGAACCCGAGTTCATGTTCTTCGAGCATGGCACTCCCACCTATTCGCTGCTCATCATGTTCAACATCTACCGTGTCATCGGTGGTATCGGCGTAGGTCTGGCATCTGCCATCTGCCCGATGTATATCGGTGAGGTAGCTCCCTCGAATATCAGAGGTATGCTGGTTTCTTGGAACCAGTTTGCCATCATCTTCGGTCAGCTGGTGGTTTACTTCGTCAATTTCTTCATCCTGGGCGACCACATCCAGCCGCTGGTCGAGGAGATGGGCAAGGGCCTTGCCGCCATCAACCCCGCCGCACAGTGGACGGTTACCACAGGTTGGCGTTATATGTTCGGTAGCGAGGCTGTGCCCGCAGGACTCTTCGCCTTGCTCATCTGCTTCGTCCCCGAGACCCCGCGTTACCTTGTCAGCATCGGTCAGGACCAGAAGGC
>JAEEGL014442892.1_pt1 | contig 24504 bp, 15 predicted proteins | sample 9134231 | NCBI WGS metagenome assembly JAEEGL01 (sample SAMN16246548, study PRJNA631951) | gut metagenome | biome: gut microbiome; feature: rumen; material: fiber-attached | host: Bos | place: Iran: Karaj | collected 2018-10
AGATTTTTCGGTGGGATCGGGCGCCAGCGTCATCCCTTCCGCCAGGCTGCGCAGACGCGATGAAAGCAAGCCTCGACGACCGAGCACCGCGCTCTTGGGATCCGCGCAGCGCAAATGCAAAACCGCCGCATCCTGCGTATCCAGGCTCTCCACAAACTGTTTTAAAAAGCTCGTCCGCCCGCTGCCCGGCGCACCCGAGATGACAAAAAACTGCGGTTGACCTGCGCGCGCCTCTGTCCAGAAGCGACGCATCTCGCTCAAAAGCTCATTCCACATGGGGAGATTCCTTAAATACAGAAGCGACTTAAGGGTCGATCACGCAACGGAAGCCGAGATCGTTGTCGATGGTGCGCGTTTCCACTTTTTCGCGGCGGGTGACGCGCAATTCGTGGGGTAAATCCCGCCAGCTGCCGCCCATCACGATGGCCTGGGCGCCTTCGCTGGAAGAAGTCCATTCGCGGGCATTGCCCGACATGTTGCGCACGCCAAAGGGGCTCTGACCGGCTTCGCCAAAAATCTTGATGGGCGCAGCGTACTTAAAGCCATCCGCAGCCGATCCCGATCGGCGTCCCGCCTGATATTGGCCGTAGTTGGCCCGGAACAATTCGCCATCGTTCACCGGTGAATCGCCCCAGGGGTAAATGCGCAAATCGGCCCCGCGGGCAGCCCACATCCATTCGTCCGACGTAGGCAGGCGCCCGCCCTTCCAGCGGCAGTAATCCTCGGCCATCGATCGCGTGAGCGCGGTTGCAGGCTGCGTGTCGAGATCCCAGTGCAGCTGCAGGCGATGGCATTTTTTAGCCGCCCTGCAACGCGCATATTCGCCCTGGGTCACCTCGTCGATGTCGATGTAAAAGCCCGCAATCTCGATCGGCGTCGCATCGCGTTCCTGCTTAAAATTCGCCTCGTTACAGATACCTGCAGGGCGACCGTGCGCCGATCGGCAAAGCTCCGCCAGACGCGCCACCTGCTCTTCGGTCAGCCGCCGTTCGAGCCGGCCTGCAGGGATCGCGACCATCCCTTCGGGCAAAGGTTTTGCAGCCTGCAATTCGCCCGCATCGGGATCGGACCCGGCAGCATCGGGAGCGGTCTCTATGATTTCAAAATCGAGCTCCTCTTCGCCCGCATCTTCAATGTCTCCGGCATCGGGGGTAACCGGCAAATCCTGTGGAATTTCAGCACGTTCCGGCCAGCGAGCGGCAGCATCGGGCGTCGTTTCGGGCGGTTGAAGCGCTTCAGGCTCTGCGTCGGGCATCGCTGCACCGAAGGCGGCATCCGCTTCGGGCATCGCCTCTCCATCCAGATCGGAATCGAATGTGGCATCGGGCGCTTGTGGCATCAGCGAAGCGTCGTCCTGCCCATCTTCCACCGGTTGCGCAATGTGAACGGCGGCCTTCGAATCCGCAGTCTTCAGGGTTGGAGGCGCTTGTGTTATCTGAGATGCATCCGACGTAACCTCTGGTTTTTGCGGCTTTTTTTGAGAAAGAAAAATCAATGTTCCGATGCCTAAAGCCACCGCGAGCATCAATCCAAGCAGCAATCGGCCTTTGCCTGTTTTGCGACGGCCCGTGCGCGGCAGACGATGGCGCGGAATCGATGGCTCCGGCTCCGGCTCTGGGTTGGAAACCGCCGGCAGGGACTGCGAAGAAAGCGAACGATAACGGCTGGAAACGCGCTCCTCTTCAGGCGGTGATTCCGGCGCAGGCGCTTCGCTCGAAGCATAAGGCGACGTCGTGGACTCCACCGCTTTAAGCTCCGAAAAGCTGTTGGTTTGACGCGCGTTATGCGTCTCCGCAAAGGGCTGCGCTGCAGCTGGAGGCGTATAAGCGGTCTGCACTGCAGCTGGAGGCGTATAAGCGGTAAAGCCGGGCGCAGAAAACGGAGCCGGCCGGCTGGGCTGCCCGCTCAACCGTTCGCTTCGGTAAGCTGGTGAATCGACCGAAGTCAGCGATTTCAAACCAGAATTTTGTGTCTCCTGAACCGCAGCCTGACCCGTAAACAGCGAATCCCGCCTCGTCTCGCCCGTAACCGCCGCCGGCATGCGCGAAGGCCTTGGAGGCACCGCAGAGACCGCCGCCGTCCAAAGGGTTCCTCCCATATTGGAACGCCGCTCACTGTAATCGACCACCGCCCGCGATTCTTTTCGGCGCAAAGGCCGATCGAGCAGCATCGAGAGCTCGATTTCGAGATTGTTGAGCGCTTTTTCTTCGCAATTACAGCGATCTCTGCAGCGGGCGCTCTCTTCGATGCGCTCGTTGTTGTCGCGCAGCCAGGCCCGAAGACTGCGCAGTCGCGTCTCAAGCTCCCTCTGCTCGCGCTCCACGCGCTCCACCTCGCGCGCCAGCGCCGACTCGCTCTCAAACTGCCGCGTCACCTCCATGCGCCCCTGATCGATCATGGCCTGCAAATGCGGCAGAAGCGCCTGAATCAAATCCTCGACGGAGCCGAAATGCCGGTGAACTCCAAAAGATTTCAAAAGCTCACGGCGATCGAGATCGATCGAGATGGGCAGCGCGCTCCCATCCCCCGGCGAACGACGCAGGGCGGCTTCGGAGGGCGTAAGGCATTCGTACAAAATGCGTCCCAGTTCCGAAAGATCATCGCCCAGCTGGCGCTCCAGACTGCCGGGCAGAGGAGGACATCCCGCCGTTAAAAACGCACCGTCGACAGCCCCCGGACGCTCGCGCAAAATCACTTGTCGCACCGAGAGTTGCCCGTGCGAAAGGCCCTGCCTGTGAAGGGCCCGCAACGCCGCAGCCACCTGAAAAACGATGCCCAGCGCCTCTAAATCCGACAATACCGTTGTCTGCAGCCTGCTTTCGAGTGCAACGCCTTCAACCCACTCAAAAGCCGCGTAAACAGGTTCGTTTTCTTCGATGGCGAGCAAACGGGGGAGACCGGGATGCTCCACCTGAGCGCGTTTATACGCCCAGGCCATAAAGCTGCGCCGCTCGACCGAAGAAGCCGGAGGCGCAGGCAACAAAAAAGCCATCGAACCATCGTGCAGGCGCGCCTGATAGCTTCCAAACCCGATGCCGTCGCCGAGTTGCGCTAAAATTTCGAGCCCGTGCACCGACGCTGACGCAGGAAAATCAAATATGGCCATAGCGCTCGCAAAATAAAGCAGAAGTCACGTTGGAGCAAGAATGGGAGACCGGAAGAAAGGCCATCTGACTGCATCTGCCCGGCGGAGCTTAAAAAATGAGCTCCTGCTTGAAAAAGCTCTTCAGTTCACAATAAAGAGAGTCTAGCTTTTAGCCTGCAGATCAGCGTAGAAATGATGCGAACTCTGTAACAGTGGATTGGGTGCCAACTTGCGCGAACCTCCTGCTCAGTTTTTTGAATTCTGTAGCGATTTGCTCGCCCGGCGCTGTGCCGGTGGCAAGGCAGAAGTCGAAAGCAAAGGTTTGCCGTACGAACTGAATACCCTCAATCGCTGGGTCAGCGCCGCCATCCTCACCGAACGCGAATCACAAGCCCTCGCACGTATTTGTTGCGACGATTCCATCGATTTTGATCAGGTCCGCAACATTCTCACCATGCCCTCGGAATCGCGCGTCTCGGCTCCGCCAGCGCCGCAACCTCTGGGCTTAGATGCAGCCGGAAACAATGCGGCTGTAGGTGAAGAAAGCTGGGAATGGCTCTCGAGTGAAGGCGACATCACCATACCAGAGTTCCCGCAAGAGGCCGAAATTGAAGGCGATCCGCTTTCACAAGAGAGCGGCTGGTTTTTAGGGGAAGCCCCCAAAATCACCCCACTGCCCAACCCGCAGTACAAACCTACTCCTTCTGGTGTTGTGCAGATTTTTCCCAATCAGATGCACAACTTTGGGCCGGCGAACGACCGGTTTCAGATGCAGATTCATCCCGAACATCTGGAATCTGCAGATCCGGAAGCGAGCCTCAACTTCGCCCCTGGCCTCGACGACAAGCCGCAGGAACGCTTTAAAATCGCCGAACGCCTGGTGCGCACGCGCATTTTTGATGTGCATGCGGGCCGCGATCTCCTGATGGGCCGCAAGCTGAACCTCCACGTGCACCGCCGCGAAGGGCCCATCAATCGCGCCGAATTCATTGCCGCAGTCCGCAGGCAGGCGCGATTACAGCATCCGAATATTCAGCCGGTTTATGAGCTCGGTCTTGAACCCGACGGGTTACCTTTTTATGCGACAGCGGGCGGTCTCAGCATCTCGCTGCATTCCATTTTAAAAGGGCTGGCGCAAAACCGCGAAATGGAGACGCAGCGCTGGACGCGGGGCAAGCTTCTGGAAACGCTGTTCGATATTTCGCAAGCCATTGTTTTTGCTCACAAAAACGAGATCTGTCACCGGGATGTGCGGCCCTGCGAAGTGTTTTTGGGCGACTACGGGCAGGTGGAGCTGGCGGGCTGGTTTCGCTCGCGACATTTAAAGCAGAATCCACAGACGGTGCAGGATGCCGCCTTAAACGAGGTGGGTCACGGTCTGGGCTATTTGCCGCCCGAGCGTCTGGAGCATGGGCTGAGCGTCTGCAATTGCGCGTCGGATATTTGGGGACTGGGCGCACTACTTTACGGGATTCTGACCTTTGTGCCGCCGTTTTCGGGCCGAAGTTCCGCCGATATTTTGCGGGCTTGCGCGGACGAAGGGGTGATCCCGCCGTCGGAACGCATTCGCCATGCCGATGTACCGCAATTCCTTGAAGATCTTTGCTTAAAAGCGCTGGTGATCGATCCCCAGAAGCGAACGCTGACCGCCTCTGAATTTGCCCGCGAATTGCAGACATTCCTTGAAGGCTCCAGAGCCGAGGAGCGAAGGCTCGATCAGGCTGAAGAAATTCTGAGCGAGGCGGAGCAGGCCGCAAGGCGCTATATGGAAGCGCGCGAGCATTTGCATCTGGCCTGGCGGGCGGAAGCCGAAGCGCGCGGAACGACGGGGCTCGAACTCAAGCGGGCGCGCGCCAAACTTCAGGTGGCCCGGGAAGAAGCGGAGCGCTGGTTTCACCGCACCGAAGACGCCTACACCAACACGATGGCGGCGTTACCCCGCTATGAACCCGCAAGGCGCGGTCTTTGTGCGCTCTATTTTCGCGCGCTGCAGGATGTGGAACAGGGTCAGATGGCGCTGCCCTCCTTTGCCCTCGAAGCGAGCATTCGCCAGACCACGCCCCACGGCTTTACGCGATTCTTCCACGCCCCTGCGAGCCTCGAAATCCGCTGCGGCCTGGGGGCCGATCTCTCGCTTTGGAGCCTCCGGGAATTGCAGGGCATTTTGAGCCCCTCCAAGCAGCGCGCCAAAGGCAGAAGCGATCTCATCATCGAGCATCTGGCACCGGGCGCCTATGTGGTGCGCGTCAGCAGGCCCAACTGCATCGGTCGGGCGCAGGATTTGCTGATCGATCTTTGGGCGGAACGCGGCACGCGCATTTGCCTCGATTTGCAACTGCCCAACGAAATGCCAAAAGGCATGGTTTATGTGCCTGCGGGCCCTTGCGCCCTGGGACTCGACGGCGACGAAGGCAGCTTACACAACGCGTTACCCGGCAGCCGCTGCTCGATGCCCAGCTTTTTTGCGGGCCAGTATCTGGTCACCATGGGCGAATATATGGAGTTTCTGTCCAGCTTGTCGCCCGACGAATGCATGCAGCGGATGCCGCGCCGGTTTGAAGGCGCACCGCCACTCTTTGAAAGCATCCCGCAGTTCCCGGTGGCTACAGCTGACGGACTCACATGGACGGCCAATTGTCCTGCAGTGGGGCTGAGTTACGACGATGTGCAGGCTTATATCGCATGGCGCAGCGCCCGCGATCACAAGCCCTATCGCCTGCTGACCGAACTGGAGTGGGAAAAGCTCGCCCGCGGGGCTTCGGGACGCCGTTACCCCTGGGGGAATCGCGCGGAGCCCAATTTTGCAGCGGTCGCCCAAAAAGGCACGCCCGAGTTGCGGGAAGTGGGCAGCGCAGCGAGCGACTGTTCCGTTTATGGCGCTTTCGATCTGGCGGGTTGCGCGCAGGAATATACCTCCACAGAAATCAACGGAAAGCGCATTGTACGCGGTGGCAGCTGGAATTTACCCTTCAGCGACTGCATCAGTTTTGCGCGCAGCTGCGTCTCGCCCAGCCTTTCGCTCATCGGCCTGGGATTCCGCCTGGCCCTCGATGGACCCGATCCCCGCCGCAATGTACAGCTCGAACCGGTGCACGACTGGCTGATGCCGGTGGGGCCGGAAGCCTTTCACCCCGCGCCTCAGACCCATTCGGGTTACGCCACAGAGGAGCTCACCCTTGAAGGTCGCACGGTGCTCGGCCGCCTGGGACCTGCGCCCGCTCCCCGCCCGGACTGGTCGCAGGAGACGCTCGATTTTGGACCGGGCCGCTACCAGATCATGGAGGAAATCGCGCGCGGCAGCATGGGTCGCGTGGTGCTCGCCTTCGATAAGACGCTCGAACGGCATGTCGCCTTAAAGATATTGCACGACAAGCACCAGAACGATCAGCTTTCGCGCTACCGCTTTGCGATGGAGGCGCGCATCACGGGGCGGCTTCAGCATCCTACGTTTTTGCCCATGTACGATATGGGGATGCTCGAAGGGGATCGGCCTTTCTTTGCCATGAAGCCGGTGGAAGGGCAGTCGCTGCAGGAGATCTTTCAGGCGCGCGCCACGGGGGATCGCAAGGTCACCGCAGAGTTCACGCGCGATCGTCTGCTCACCATCATGCGGCGCATCTGCCAGGGCGTCGCGTTCGCCAACCAGCAGGACATCATTCACCGCGACTTAAAGCCGGCGAACATTTTGGTGGGGAGCCTCGGTGAGATCCTCATCGTCGATCTCGGGCTGGCCCGGCAGATCCATCCGGATGCGAGCGATCGGGCAGAGATTCTGGAAGCTGCGGAGCTGACAGGTTCCGACGGGCGCGTGACGCGCGTGGGCTCAGTGATCGGGACCCCTTATTACATGTCGCCGGAGCAGGCGATGGGGCTTCAGGATCTGGTGGGGCCTCAAAGCGATGTGTACGGTCTGGGCGCAATCCTTTATCACCTGCTCACCCATCGGCCGCCCTTCTCGGGTAAGAAGGTCAATGAGGTGCTCGCGAAGGTACGTAAGGGGAATCCGTTACCGCCTTCCCAGGCAGCCCCGCAGGAGGAGATCTCGCCTAAGCTCGACCAGATTGTGCTCAGGGCGCTGTCTCTCGATCCGCATGCGCGGCCTCAGGATGCACTGGAACTCGCGGAAGAACTCGGACATGTTCAGGAAACGGAGCGCCTGGAACTGCAGGTGAGAGAGATAGCCCAGCAGCGGGCAGCCCAGGCCATCGCAGCTTTCGATCGCGCAGGTGTCGAGCGGAAGCAACTGGAGGAGCTCACAGAGAAGTTTAAGAAGCTTCGGCAGGACCTGCAGAACATCGATCCCTCTGAACATCGCACATTGGTCTGGCAATCTCAGGCGCAACTGGAGCAGCAATCCCGCAGAGTGGAGCACTATATCGTGGAGGCGGTCTCTATGGCGCGCCTCGCGCTCGACGCGGGATACAAGGAGATCCGTCCACGCCTCGCGGTCTTTCTGCAAACCCGTTACTTACTCGCTGAAGCCTCCCGCGACCAGGCTTCCTTAAGCTGGTACGGATGCCATCTGCGCCGCCTCGACGAGACCGGGCAGATAGAACGCTGGCTTGAACAGGGCGCCGCATTTCAGGTCGATACGAGGCCTAGCGGCATGACCGCCACGATCAAGCGCGCCGCACAGAACCAAAGCACCACTCGCCTCGAAGAAGTGGTCCGCCGGGGGTCAACTCCGCTGGTTTTACCCGAGATGCCTCAGGGCAGCGGGGTCTGCATATTGGGCAGCACCAGTCAGTCCGTGCGCATCCCCTTCCAGATCCAGCGTTCCAAGCCCGTGTCTCTGGCGCTCGACTGGCCGCGAAACTTAATCCCGGGCTTCGCCTACATCTCCGAGGGGAACTTTCTTTATGGCGGTAACCCGTTAAACGATGAAGGGCAACCCCCGAGACTCGTTCGCTTACCGAGCTTCCAGATCGCCATCCATCCGGTCACATGCTTTGAGTACCAGGAATGGCTCGAAGAGCTGGCCACTCGAGATCCGCAACAGGCGGCGCTGCGTCAACCGAGACTCTGGCCTAACGGTCCATCCCTTTTCAGCGCGGCGGGCCAGCGCATCTTCGGAGCCCTTGCGCCCTATCGTCCGATCACCGGGATCTCGCTTGCGGACGCTCATGCCTACGCCAACTGGCGCTCGAGGCGGGATAACATCCTCTATCGCCTGCCGAGCTCTGCGGAATGGGAGAAGGCTGCGCGCGGTGTAGATGGCCGAAGCTGGCCCTGGGGCAACGCCTTCGAGTCGAGTTTCTGCCGTCAGGAACTCCCGGGACTCTGCGATGTGGGTACATTCCCCGACGACTGCTCCCCTTACGGCGTGCAAGACATCGCAAGCGGTGTGATGGAATGGACGATGACCGCAGTCAAAGAGGAGCCGAACTCCTGCTATCTGCGCGGGGGATGCAGTGCCCTGCCGTTACACTCGTCTCCATGCAGCTCCAGACGCCCCTGGAACCCCAATATACCCTCCCCCTTCATCGGCTTCCGCCTGGCCACAAACGGTTAGATCTCGTCCAGGGACGATCAACTAAAAGCACATGCAGATTCTGATCACGCTCAGGGTGTATCTGAGGCGGGATCTTCAATCGAAAGAGCTTACCCTTTGCGCAAAAAGCAAAGACTCTTCTATCTTCAGTCCCATGATTTTGAAGAAAAAGAGAGAGATCAACAGGTTTAAGCTCAGCTTCCAGGTAACCCCTGAACGAGATCTTACGGTATAAGATCCATCATTGCGTCGATCATTGATGCTGTCAGAGGTGATATAGCCGCGCTTCTCAGGCTTCAGAACGGCAATCTTCTGACTGAAGACAAAGCTCCATAGCAATCGGCGGAAAGGCATAGGTTTACAGAAAAACGCAAATGGCAAAACTCAAGAACGGTTTTCAAGCTTGACATCTGCGCGCGCGCAAGGCCAAAAAAATGGCATCTGCACGAACGTGTTGAAATCCGCAGACCAGCGTTTTGAGGGATGCGCGATCACCTGTGCTTTCAATGTCAAAAAGGCGTAAGGTGACAGCGTTTCGGCTTTGGCAATGCAGGCTCGCTATGGCGTTTTTATTTTGGCGAAAATTATGCAGGGCGTTATGGCTTTCGGTGCTGGCGGTGATGATCGCTTCTCCTGCATGGGCGCGCGATGAGCGCAAGGCTAAAAAGCTTTATAACGAAGGTGTGTCGCTGTTTAACAACAAGCAGTTTTCGGAGGCGCGGACCAAATTTGGGGAGGCTTACGAGCTCGATCCATCACCCGTGCTCATCTTTAACCAGGCGCGCTCGTCTGAAGAGATGGGCGATGTGCTGTCAGCGAGCCGATTTTATACCGTTTACCTGTACTTAGAGACGAACCTCGATCAGGAAAACCGCAACGAGATCCAACGCTGGATCGACGCTTACAACGCCTATGCCCAAAAGCTGCCCGCAAACCCCGAAAGCGAGATGGCTTCTTCGCTCGTCTTAAAGGGGCTCTCTTCGCCCACTTTGCTGCATGAAATGGCGCTCAAGTCCGAAGCGAGCGGCGATTTTGAAGAAGCGCTGCAATATTACCGCGCCTATCTGGAGCAAGCGCCCGAATCGAAAGAATCTACCGCCGCCAAAACGCGCTTCCGCATCCTCTCTGCCACCCTGGAATACACCAAAAACGACCAGCAGGCGTTCCTGCAAAAGAGTTCACTCCGGGAAGCCCAATCGAAGATCGCTCTGGCTTCCAACGAAATCATGCTCCACTCGTATCGCCGGGAATCCTTCTTATCGCGGTTTACCACTCAGGAGATCGTAGGCATCAGCCTGGGCGTGGGCGGTCTGGTCGCAGCGGGATTCGGCACCTATTTTTACGCGAGTTCCTGGGGAGATAAGGACGACGCGGAGGCTGCCGGAAAGAAGGCGTCTCAATTTAAGAAGGGTTCAACGGAATATCAGTTTTACGAGCGGCAGCGGAATCAATACAGCGATGATATGACGCGGCATGCGGTGATGGGCTACATCTTCTGGGGTATCGGCGCGACAGCCCTCACCGGTGGCTGTTTGCTCTGGTGGTTCGATCACAGCTATCGCAAGAAGCAGACCGTGCAGATCTATCCCCTGGAGCGCGGCGCCGGTTTGCAGGTTCAGTTTTAAAAAAGAGGGTTTACATGACCGAAGAGCAGAGTTTTGTTACTCCATTAAAGACTGCGGAAGAGTTCCGGAAGCTTGTAGCCGAAGGCGATCGGCCCGAGATCATCGATTTCTGGGCCCCCTGGTGCAATCCCTGCCTGATGACTTCGCCGCATTTTCACAAGGCCTCCGTAAAATGCCACGAGCGCGTCAACTTCTTTCAGGTCAACGTCGATGAGCCTTCCACCGCCGAGATGATGCAGACTTTCGGGCTCTCCATTAAAAAGATCCCCACGCTGGCCACCTTTTATAAGAACTCCGTCATCGATGTGCATATCGGGCTTTCGGATTACAACCAGATCGTTCAGATGGCCGAAAGCGCGCGCAAGAAGATCGATCGCCGCCTGCGCCGCGAAAGCCAGGGCAGCCTGTTCGAACGCTTCATAAAGTTCATCAAAGGGCAGGCGGAAGCCGCAGCTGCAGAAGCTCAAAAAGAAGAAGCAGCACCTACGGAAGAAGGCTGCAGCGTCAAAGAAAGCGATCCCGAAAGCGCCTGCGGGGCTGAAGGATGCTGTGGTCCCGACGGTTGCTGTGGATCGGAAGGCTGCTGTGGATCTGAAGGCTGCAGCGACGGATGCTGCGGACCCGACGGATGCTGCGGACCCGACGGATGCTGCGGACCCGATGACTGCGGCGACAAAAACGCCTGATCCCTCCAAAAATCCCCTGCCCTCACCTGAATCTCCTCTGTTCTCCCTCAAAAAACGGCTGAAATCTGACGGTCTTGCCCCATAGATCGTAAGCGGATTTCTGTGCGCATCGGATCCTGGATCGGTTTTGGAAGGCCGATCGGCGATCTCAGATGCTTTGGTACGATGCGCCCTCGTTCTGGTGTGAGATTTAGGTGCTTATATATCATGCGCCCTTACGGGAGACTTGGACTCAGGCTACAAAGGATCGCACTCCCCTGTTCGATCGCCATACATGACCTGCTGATGTACAGTTCTCCCTTTAGGGAGAAGGCGTCTGAGATCGGGAGCCCGGGAGGCCCTGGTTATGCCATCGATGTGGAACGTCAGCTGTTTGGGATCTCTTTTAACGCGAGCCTGAGGGGGCAGTCTTCGGGGCGGGGTTCGCCTTTGCGGTAGGCGGTGAGGATTTGGTGGGAGATTTGGGCAATATCGCGGCGAACCTCTCTTCGGCGGCCTTTGACATGCTCGATCTGGAGCTGATCGTAATCGCTGGTCTGATGGCGCATCCAGGCGATGACGGCGGCTTTGACTCTCTCGCCTAGGGGGATGCGCTCCGTGCGCGCGACCGTGCCTGATCCTACCGGTGTTGCGTGCTTTGTGACCGCAGCTGCGAGTTTACGCGCCAATGCCTCGTATTGGGGATGGAAGTTTAAATACTGAAGGACCGCTGCTTCAAAGTCCTCCACATATTCGGCCTGCTTTTGCGCTCTTTTTTGGCGGGCCGCGTTCAGCTTCTTTTCGTATGCCGGGTTTTCGCGCTCGGATTCAACCTGCCTTCGGGCTTCTTCTATATTTGCTTTGGGGGCAAACAATCCCTTGGATTGCAGGCGGTTCTTAAAGCGGAACACGAGTTTCCAGCAGGGGCCCAGAGCCTTCAAACGCCTCGTGATCCCCGGATCGCCTGCGGGCAAAAAGTCCCAGTCTTCGGGTAACCGGATGGGGCCTTCGGTTTCATCGCGAAAAATACGGGGCAACGCGGTCTCGTAGACCACGCGCGAGCGCTCTTCCATCGCTGCATCCCTTTTTTGGGGCTTAATAAAACTGAAGCCCGTATGTGGTTAAAACTTTAACGTCGTCTGCCCAGCGGGATTTATAGTCGATGTCCATGCCGAGATCGTAAAGATCAGCCTCTTTCGACACCGCTTCGATGATGCGGAGCTGCGCCAGATTGCCCAAAGAGAGCCCCGACAAGCGGTCGTCATAGCTCATCTGCAGCCCACGAAAGCAACCGTCCAGCAGGAACCCATACAAATACGCCACATCCTGGCCGCCGATCTTCAGGAAGAGCATCCTCAGGAGCCCCTGTTGCGCGAGCCGCATGCAGAGACCCAAATAAAAATCCCCGAGATCGACGTAAATACTTTCGCCCTGCGCAGCCTTCCAGCTTTCTTTCTCGATCATCAGGATGCGCGCAAAAAGCTGGCAGATTTCCCCCAAATCCGTAGGCGAGAGGATCTCAGTTTCGACCCCTGCCTGCTCGGCCTGACGGAGCGTGCGCCGCATTCTGGCCCGAAAATGCGCGTCACGTCTGGAGAGATAGCCTTCAAGACCGCCTTCGATGGAGACCTGCCTCACCGCAAGCTCGTTCTGAGGCTCCAAACCGAACCCGCGATCGCGCAGCGCCTGAGCCATCACCCCCTGAGCGCAAAGCCCCGAAAGCTCCGCGTGACGGATGCCCATCACAGAGACCACGCGCTCAAAAAGCGCCGCGCAGTGATCCGGATCGGGCCCCACCAGCATCGACGCGAAGCCCCAAAATTGCTCGCAGCTGATCAGCTTGCGATCTTTCGGGCAGAAGGCTGCAATCACATAACTGCTGCCGTCGCGAAAAAAACAGGGCTCCACAAAGCCCCGATCGAGCTTGCTGAACGCCGAAAGCTGCCATGCGAGATGGCTGCAACCGCGATCGATGCCTTCGGTTTTGAGCAACGACCGGGTAAAGGCCTCGCCGTCAAAGACGAGCGCCCGCTCTGAGAGCCGCTCCATCACTCGTCCGCCTTTTTGGACTCCGCATCCTGCTTCTGAGCACCCGACTCCCCTGCCAGACGCGCCGCCTCAGCTTCGATGGCTGCCCAGATTTTTTGCGCATCTTCCGCTTTTTGAGGATCCTGCTGGGATGCGCCCGCCCCCTCAGGTGCGCTCGCCCCCTCCTGCACCAGTCGCGCAGCTTCCTCGCTCACCTTCGACCACAACGCGTTCTCAGGATCCCCGGAGCGATCCTCGAGACAGGAAAGCTGCCAGGTCACCTGCTCCGCCGTCTGCTGTTCGCTGTTCCATAAATCCACTTCGAGCGTCATCCGATGCGCTTCTACAGCGGCATAGGCGGCATCGAACAAATCCTGGAGGCAGGTTACGGGCTTCCCGTCCACGGCGGTGATCCAATGCTCCTCATCCACCAGACGCTGTCCCTTCGGCCAGCGCTTTTTCAGGACCCGCTCTGCATCTTCGCTCAGCTTGATCCCAAACTGCGGCGGGCGCTCCTCATCGAGCTCATCGTCGCTGTAGTAGGTGCTCTCGTGAAACTGAAACAGCAAATCCGGCGTGCAGACCGGCTGACCTTCCATCAGGTGAGGCAAAAACAGCAGCGGCGAGGCGTAGGCGAGGCCGGCGTCCTTCATCATGCCCATCTGCAGCCCAAACACGCGCCCTTCCTCATCGACCCAGGCGCCCCCCGAGAACCCGTGCGGTGAGCTCGCATCCATATAGAGCACGCGGTAGTAATGCTGATCCTTCGTAAAATACTCGTAACTGAGCCGGCCCGCCGCGACCACACCGTGAAACATGAGCCCGTGACGCCGCATGGGCGCTCCGTAGAGATAGGCCTGACTGCCCGGCTTGGGGCGTTTGGTGGTCCAGGACACCGTTTCGAGCGCTTCACCTTCGGGCAGTTCGACGCGCAGCAGCAGCAGATCGTCGCCCGCAACCACGCCTTCGATCCGGGCGGGATACTGGCGGCCATCCAAAAGCCGCACCTCGATGCGCTCGTCCTCGTTATCGAGCCCGTGGGACGCCGTCAGCACGCGATCCGGCGCTACAGCAAAGCCCGACATCACGCATTCGCCGTTCTCGAGCACCTCAACGCTGCTTGCAGCAATCCGGTCGTAAATTTCGGAGGTCGATTTTGAGGACTGAGCGCCCCCGCAGGCCGCAAGCCCCGAGGCTGCAAGCAGCCCTATTTGTTTCATCCAATCGCGAAGCATGATCTAAAGTTTTTGATACGGACGATTGTCCGGACGTTGAGTATCGGGAATCTTGTTGGGACGCTGCCTGACACGGTGCTTAAACTTCACATGCAGACGTTCTGGCGCAGCCCCCGCCGGCTTCAGCTTCAGATCCCGGGTTTCATCCTGATAACCATCGAGCACAAAGCGCAGCTTTTCCGGGCCTTCAAGGGTGGGGCGCCATTCCATGGGCGTCTCGCCCAATACATTGCCGTCATATTCCACCAGGGCGCCTGCAGGCTCCGAATCGAGGTGATACCAGCCGCGCACCGCAGGCGGCGGCTCCAAAGGCGTCAGCGTGATATGCACCTGGCGCTCGTTTTCTTTTTCGTGACCGCTCAGCGAAAGCGCGGAATCTACGTAGCCTTCGGCTTTGAGCAGCAGCGCACGGGGCTGACCTTCGGGAGAGAGGAGTTTCAGCGGCGTCTCGCCCAAAAGCTGCTCGCCCTCAAACACCTGCGCGCCTTCGGGCAGCGACGTGATCTCAAAGTTGAGGTTCGCGTCGATCTTGATCACCGCGGGCACGACAGGCTTTGGCGGCTCGGGCGGAGGCTCCTTGTTGCGCGTGTGATACCCGACGAACACCAGAATCCCGGCGCCCAGAAGCACCACCAGCACCGCGAGCACCCAGCCGATCCTGTTGTTCTGACGCAGGGGCTTTCCCGTAGGCGGGATCGTCGCCTCTTTGTTTTCGAGCTCTTCGAGTTCCTCGTCGGACGGCAGCAGGAACTCCATGCTCATGGAACTCGCCAGCCGCGCCAGGGTGCCTTTGCCGTAAAGGGCCCCCGTCTCCTCGCTCAAATCGAACGCCGCTTCCTGAATGCGCAGCCTTAAGTCGGCCACCGTCTGCACGCGCTCGTTGACGTCTTTTTTGAGGCAGTCGGCCACGATGCGGGCTACGGAATCGGGAATATGCAGATCGGGGTAAGTTTGCTGGATGTCGGGCGGCGGCAGGCTCGCGTGGGCCATCATGATCGCCATCGCGGTCTGACCCGTAAACGGCAGGTGGCCCGTCAGCATCTGGAACAGGATCACGCCCAGGGAGTAGATGTCGGTGCGGTGATCGACCGCCACGCCGTGGGTCTGCTCGGGGCTCATGTAATGCGGCGTGCCGAAGATCTCGCCCGCCAGGGTGAGGCCGTGCTTTTCGGGATCATCCTCCTGCGAGTCGAAATCGTTGCTCATCAGCTTGGCGATGCCGAAATCGAGCACCTTCACAAAATCGGGATCGCCGCCGACATGCTCGATCTGGATATTTTCGGGCTTTAAGTCGCGGTGCACCACGCCGCAGGAATGGGCCTCGGCCACCGAGTTACAGATTTGCTCCATGATATGGAGCGCCCGCGCCACATTCAGGGGCGCCTCTTTGGCCAAAAGCGACGCCAGGCTCTGCCCGCTCAGGAGCTCCATCGAAATGAAGAGCTCGCCCTGTTCCGTCTGCCCGAAATCATGGACGATGATCGTGTTCGGATGCCGCAGTTTTTGGAAGAGCTGCGCTTCCTGCGAGAAGCGCGCGATCATCACGTCGCTGGTGGAGCCCTGCACCTTCAAAATTTTGAGGGCCACCATGCGGTTGATCGAGATTTGCCGTGCCTGGAACACCCGGCCCATACCGCCCGATCCGATTTGCTTGATGATCTCGTAACGCCCGTGATCGATGGTCGTGCCGATCATGGGGTCTTTTTCGGCAAGGATTTCGGGCATTTTGCTTCCAATACAGCTCACTCAGCGACAAACGCGCGCATACTATCACAGTGGCTTACACGCTACAATTTAGCATTTCACAAAAATCGAGCGCAGAACGCGCTTACAACCTGCGGCCATCGACCGCGCTTTTCAAACAGAGGTGTTGCTGTGACGACTACCGCTTTGACCCGTCTTTTTAATGCACATAGTCCTTGCGCCCTCATCGGCATGATCCATTTGCGCGCTTTGCCGGGCAGCCCTCGCTATGACGGCCATCTGCAGTCGGTTTACGACGCCGCCATGTACGACGCCGACGCACTGATCGAAGGCGGCTGCGATGCGCTTCTGGTCGAGAACATGCATGATCTGCCCTATCTGCGGGGCCATGTCGATCCCGAAACCGTAGCCGCGATGGCGGTGGCCACCGCAAAAGTCGTCTCCCTCGGCAAACCCACCGGCGTTCAGGTCCTCGCCGCCGCAAACCGTGAAGCCCTGGGGGTCGCCCTTTCGGCCGGCGCCCAGTTCATCCGCGTCGAAGCCTTCGCTTACGGACATCTGGCCGATGAAGGCTGGCTCAACGCCTGTGCCGGCGATCTCCTGCGCGCCCGCGCCAACCTGCGCTCCGACATCAAAATCTTCGCCGACGTTCAGAAAAAGCACGCCGCCCACGCCGCCACCGCCGACCTGAGCATCGCCGATCTCGCCAAGGGCACCGCATTCTCGGGGGCAGACGGCCTCATCATCACCGGCGTCTCGACGGGCGAGCCCACAAACCCCGCCCATGTGCTCGAAGCGCGCCAGGCCGGCCTCCCGGTTTTGGTGGGATCCGGCGTCAACCCCGACAATCTCGAGACCCTCGCCCGCGTCGCCCAGGGCCTGATCGTCGGCAGCTGGATCAAAGAAAACGGCGACTGGCGCAAACCCGTCAGCCTCGACCGCGTCAAGACCCTGCGCCGGCTGCTCGATCAATAGCGCTTCCCTACTCTTCCCGCTCGCCCGCCTTTTGCTTCCGCGTGCGATCCGCCTTTTGAAGGGCGCGGTGCTCGTCGATGAGCGCGTTCAGCGCCTTCGCCAGATGCTCCAAATCCTCCGCATCCCCCAAAAGGAGCATCGCGTTCAGCTGATCCACAAAGTTGCGGTAGGCGGTCTCGTAGGCGACGCGGAGCTTTTTCATGAGGCCGCTCTCCACCATCGCCTTGGCGACGTTCTTTTCTTTGCGCAAATCCAAAAAGAGGTTCCAGCGCCGTTCGAGCTCAGCCACCCAGTAGCTGCAGGCCGCCTTCTCGATCGTCTCTTCGGGGAGCTCATGGAGCGCGGTCAGGAGCTGGTTCAGCTGGTCGTATTCGGTCTGATAACTCAAATACGTGGGATTCCCGATCCGCTCGATCGCTTCGCGGACCCGTTCACCGGCCTCACAGGTCTGCTCGTTAAAATGGAACGCCGAGGCCTGCGCCTGATGGTAGAGCCCGTACCAGGCGCGATCGGTCATGCGATCCGCTTCCTCGATGATGCTCGCAAACTGCGCGTCCGCCTTCGCCCGCTGCTTGTTCAGCGCGTCGTAAGTTTCGTTCAGTTCCCGCGCGAGGCTCCAGCGTCCGGAAGGCAGCTGGTCGTCGACGATGCGCTTAAAGCTTTCGGCGTAGGCGAGGAGGGTTTGAAGAGAAAAGTGAGCGACTTTGTAGGTTTGGACCTTCATCTTGCGGCCTTTCGGGGGTAAGCAAATCTCAAATGCGATCACGATGAGGGTGTCTTATCAGAACCGAAGCCCATTTGATAGCTGTTTTTGCGGGACAAACCGCCCCCGGAAGCTCCAGACCGCCTTTGGCCCCCGGACAAATCCACCCTGGACGCTCCAGCCTCACTTTGGCTGCCGGACAAACCGACCCTGGAAGCTCCAGACCCGTTTTGGCCCCCGGACAAATCCACCCTGGACGCTCCAGCCTCGCTTTGACTGCCGGACAAATCCACCCTGGACGCTCCAGCCTCACTTTGGCCCCCGGACAAACCCACCCTGGACGCTCCAGACCTGCTTTTGCAGGGGTGCATCGCCACAAAACGAACCTTTTGCCTCAGAAACGCCCCCAGATTGCGGGAGCGCTTTGCAAACCGTGGCGCCGTTTTTTGGTGGGGGCTTCGGGTGGCTTTCTTTTTGGGCGGTCCTTCCTTTAAAAAAGCTTTGATAGCCGAACGCCTGACCGAAACCTTCACGAAGGAGTCCAACACCATGCAATGCCCAGAATGCGGACATGAACTCGACCTGCAATACGAACATTGCGCGCAATGCGGCGCACCCATCGAGCTTCAAAGCGAAGGTCGCAAAATCTGCCCCTGCTGCCAGAAGCTCTACCCGCCAGACGAAGATTTTTGTCACGAATGCGCGCTGAGCCTCTTCGATCTCGACGCCTTCCGCCATCAGAAGATCGCCAACGCCCCCTACCAGTCGACGCCGGTCACCAAAAACATCTCGCTCTGCCCCGACGGCACCTATCGCTGGGTCTACGAGCTCAACCTGTTTACGAACTGGACCGTCCTCTTTACGGTCTGCAAGATCTTCCTCGGGATCATCGCCGTCGCCTTTGGCCTCATCGGGGGCATCGACGTTTTGCAAAACGGCTACTCGCTCGACGGGATCCTCGGCTGGCTCCAGACGGCGGCGATCGCCTGCGGCCTCATGATCGGCTTAAGCGTCCTCGGGTATTTCGTCTACGCGATCATGCAGGGCGGCAAATATTGCGTCCTCTTCGAGATGGACAACTACCAGGTTTGGCATATCCAGATGCCCGCCCAGCATAAGAAGGCGCAGATTCTGGGGGCGATCACCGCCCTGGCCGGTTTTGCGTCGGGCTGCCTCACCACCGCAGGCACAGGGCTCCTCGCTGCGAGCAAGACAAGCCAGGACTCCGTCTTCGAAAGCGTCACCACCGCGACCGTCATCCGCCGGCGAAACGTCATCAAGCTCGATTACGCCCTCTCGCATAACCAGATTTACGCCGAGGACGCCGATTTCGACTTCGTGTGGCACCACATCAAATCCCACCTTGGGCGAAACTGCTGCATCAAAGAATGAAGGCGCGCATCCCGCATCCCGCCGAACCCTATACAAAAGCGCAAAAAACGGTTACACAACGCACGACTTTTTTGGGGAACCGATCCCCTCGCTTAAAGGAATGTGCGATGTCTGACCGACTTTACGCCCTGCTGGCCCTCGCGGCAGCGACCGCATGGATGATCTCCTGCGAAGAAGAAGAAGATTTGCAAAGCGCCAGCCTCCAGACGGTCCGCCAGACCGTGGAAGGCAGCTGCAATTACGACGGCACCTGCGACGAAGGCGAAACCATCGAAAGCTGCTTACGTGATTGCGCGACGGTCCCGGAGAACATCGACAGCGAGCACGCCATCGATGTTTCAGAAGGCGGCGCCTTCAAGAGCTACAACTACAACAAATCCAACCCTTTCCAGCCATACACCCTTTATTACAAGTTCACGCTCACAGCCCCCAAATTGGTGACGTTGAGCACTTCGACCGAGAATCAACAGGACATCTTCGCTCAGTATCTGCCTCTGTCTGTATATGAAGGCGATGAACCCGACGAAGACCACAAGGTCGCGGTGAGTCAGAACACAGATCACGGCCAGGAAGTCAAAAGATATCTCGATGCGGGCACCTATACCGTGGTCCTGGAACAGACTGGTAGTAACCAGTACTATGACCAGTCCTATGCCGCCTTCTTTTACCTGAACGCCCTCTTTGAAGATTATGAGCCGTTCTGCGGCGATGGCCTCTGCTCCGAAGCAAACGGCGAAACTCTCGAGAACTGCGCCCTCGATTGTAGCCCGGCGCCCACCAACACCGATTGCGCGCACGCCCTCGATATTTCGGCGGGCGGTTCCTTCTTAAGCCACAACTTTAACAAGAACTATCCCGAATCCCCCCTTAACCTGTATTACACATTCACGCTCGCTGAACCCAAAGCGGTGACCTTAAATACAGTGGGCGATCGGCCGGAACCTGCAATCCGCAACCCATATAATCCCGACTTAAAGCTTTATATGAACGGCGAATGCAGCGGTTCCGTTTATAAGTACAGCGAATATGTCTTCAGAGGACAGGAAATCAAAACGCACCTCGATGCGGGCCAATATGCAGTAACGGCCAATTTCGATTACAGCAACAAGACTGGCTATTTTTATCTGAACGCCAGTTTTGAAGATTACACGCCTGCCTGCGGCGATGGGGTCTGCTTCGACGAGAGTGTGAATCCCAGCGATCAAAACTTCTGCGCTCTGGACTGCTGGACCCAATGCGGCAACGACAGCTGCGAAGAGGCCGAAACGCTCACCGCCGACGGCTCACATTTTGTTTGCCCGAAAGACTGCTGGGAAAAGGGCGATGGCGTCTGCATGGGCCCCAACGAAAACGCGTTCAACTCTTATGCGGACTGCAACGGATCCTGCGGCGATTTGATTTGCAGCGAAGGCGAGACCTGCCCCGCAGATTGCGACGCACCCTCAAACGACGACTGCAACACTCCGACCACGCTTACGATTGGAGAGACCGTCTACGGCGGTATGACGGCGGCCACTTCGAGCGGCATCTTCCGCGTCACCTTTCTTACCGACGTTTGGTACAAATTCACGATCGAAGAGCCTGGCCTGTACGCGCTCGATGTTCAACCGATCGCCTTCGACTGGAACCCCAGTGCTTACATTTACGAAGCCGACGCTCAGATTTGCAGCAAAATCAACCAATACCCATGGGGACAAAACCATGTGGTCAGAGAATTGGAGGCGGGCGATTACGATGTGGCCGTCATGGGCAGGAGCCCCATCATAACAGGAGCATTCTCACTCAAACTTGCCCCTTACAGCTATACCCCTCCCAGCATCACCGAAGCGCGGGTGGTCATGGACGATCAGGATCGTTTAGGCATCAAAGTAAAGGGAACAGATGCCGGGCAAGACATCTATACCTACGATTTCTACGGTTACAGTTATACCGATTTAGACGGCGATTCGAATGGTACCACTGACCGCCTTACATGGGATGACATCATCTACGATGGAGAAAACTTCGTCGCAACGAGCGTGCAACCTTTCTATAGAGACTTCGATCCCACAAAACCGATCACAATCGACATTCACATAAGTGACCGTGATGGACAGTCTGCAACGCTCGAAGACGTCGTGGTGACCGCCCCCGAACAGGCCGCAGACGGTGAACCCTGCGAGCCCTTCTTCGTGATCTGCGGCGCCCATTCCCGCTGCGACGAAACCGAAAGCATCTGCATCTCGAACTGCCCTGCCATCGCAAACTGCGCCACCGGCTACCTCACCTGCGAAGAGGGCGCCGACGGCACGTTCCAAAACTCCACCTGCTCTGAATGCATCCCGGGCTACTACGGCGCGACCTGCTCCGAAATCTGCCCCGCGATCACCCATTGCTGGGGAGAAATCGCCTGCACCAATGCCGAAGACGCCATTTGCAGCAACTGCGAAGACGGCTACAGCGGCAACCAATGCGACGCCTGCGCCGAGGGCTACTACAGGAAGACTGTGGACGAATCCTGGAGCTGCGTGACCGACTGCGGTGAAGGCTATACCGCCGACGACGGCACCAAGACCTGCGTGAAAGAGACCACCGACGGCGGGAGCGAAGACGGCGGCAGCGAAGACGCGACCACCGATGGCGGCAACGAAGATGGCTCCACCACCGACGGCGGGAGTGAAGACGGCGGCGCTGAAGACGGCGGCGCTGAAGATGGCTCCACTACTGACGGCGGCGCTGAAGATGGCGGCGCTGAAGATGGCGGCGCTGAAGATGGCGGAACTTCCGATGGCGGCACATCCGACGCAGGGAGTGAAGACGGCGGGAGTGAAGATGGCGGAACCACCGACTCCGGGAGTGAAGACGCAACCACCGACTCAGGCAGCACCGACTCCGCAACCAGCGACTCCGGCAACAGCGACACCCAAGATGACGCCGATGTCGATGGCGGGTCAGAAGATGACGACGGCGGCGACAGCGGATGCAGCCATCTCCCCGGATCCCGCTCCAGCGGCTGGCTCGCCCTCACCGCGCTCCCCCTCCTCGCGATTCGCCGCAGGCGCAAGCAGGCCTGATCTCCCACAAAAAGCTTAGAAAGCCCTCATTCTCCCCTGCAAAACCGACCCCGGAACCTCCAGACCTCCTTCGGGAACCCTGCAAACCGACCCCGGAACCTCCAGACCTCCTTCGGGACCCCTGCAAAACTGCCCTGGACGCTCCAGGCTAACTTCGGGACCCCTGCAAAACCGACCCCAGAACCTCCAGCCTGCTTTCGTGACCCCTGCAAAACCGACCCCGGAAGCTCCAGCCTCACTTTGGCTGCCGGACAAACCGACCCCGGACGCTCCGAACCTGCTTTGGCCCCCGGGCAAACCTGCCCTGGACGCTCCAGCCTCACTTTGGCTGCCGGACAAACCGACCCCGGACGCTCCAGCCTCACTTTGGCCCCCGGACAAATCCACCCAGGACGCTCCGGACCTGTTTTGGCTGCCGGACAAAACGACCCTGGACGCTCCAGCCTCACTTTGGCTGCCGGACAAACCTGCCCTGGAACCTCCGGACCTGCTTTGACCGGGGGGAACGCAACAAATCAGATGTTTGGAATCAAAAGAGGCGGGATCAGAACTTGTAGCCGGCGTGCAGGAAGAGGGCGGCGTTCATGGCGTCGTTGGCGTCGTCGGTCTCTTTTTCGTGAGTTTTCTTTCGCTCTTCCTTTTCGCGCTCCTCGTCTTCCAGTTCGCCCATTTCGGCGAGGAGGCCGAGCTGACCCTCTACGCCCAAAAAGAGGTTCGGGGTGACGAAGAAATCGAGATCGACCCGGAAACCTCCGCCCGCGAGCCCGGAGTCCAGATGGGAATCGCCCGCCAAAAACTCAAATCCGAAACCACAAGAGACCTGAAGGCGCCCGTTCGTGCCCCCCATCAGCCAGAAGCCGAGCATGTTGTGATCGCCGAAGCTCCCGAAGTCATCCTTACGAAACTCTGCAACCAGGCTGTAATGGAAGGTGGGCGTATCGGGATCGGAGACGCCGAACAGCCAGGAAATCCCGAGCAACTTGAACCAGTCGAGGAACCAGGGCGCGTTTAAACGGTAGCCCGCCTCGAGCTTCAGGTTGGTGTTGCCGAAGGATCCGTCGTCGCTGCGCGTGATCCAGCCCGGCCCGAGCTGAAGCACCGGCCCCGATTTTGCGTAGGCTGGCTTCTCGCGCGCCGAAACCTGCGAACCTTCGCCCGGGGCCTCTTCGCCCTCTTGCGCCAAAACCTCAAAAGGTAGCAGGGAAAGCGCAGAAAGCGCCCAAACTGCGGTCAATGACCTCATCAAAACCTCCATTTCCTGCAAAAAGGCCGATGATACAAATCAGGCGGCTTCAAAGAAAGGCATCGTTCTGTGCGGATGATGCTGATGCCGCGAGCCGGGGAGCGATGGGGGTTACGGTTTGGGAGCCTGATTTTGCTGCGCAAGGCGCTCTGCGTAGTAAGCCCGCTGATCCGGGGGGATCTCGAGGAAATCCATCGCGTCCTCTGCCGAGTAGGATTTCTTCATCAGTTTCGAAAGCAGGAAGAGCCGCTCTTCGGCCCGACCTTCGGCTTTCCCTTCGGCCCGCATTTCCTCGCGCGCTTCGCGATCGAGAATGTCCTGGTTATAGAGATGATCCCAGATGTTCATGAATTCTACCTTTCGTTTTTGCAAGTAAGCTTTTCAGGGCGGCCCAGAAGAGAAAGCGCTCTCCTGGGCTGGCAGACTTGAACGGATGGTGGGCTTCAGGAGGCGGGATCACTCTTCGATGTCGGTGCGGCGGCCGAGGCTCCATTCTTCGGTGCGCACCAGATCGCCCATGTCGTCGTAGAACTTCCAGGTGCCGTGCTTTTGGTCGTCGCTCCAGTTGCCCTCTTCGATCTTTTCGCCATTGCCGGACCAGCGGCAGCAGGGGCCGTTTAAGAGGCCGTGGCTGTAGGTCTGGAGGACGGCGGGCTGGCGGTTCGGGTGATACGAGATGTCGGTGCCGTCTTTTAAGCCGTCTTTGTAGTTGACCTCGCGCTCGATCTTTTTGTCGGGGCGCCACCAAATCCATTGCCCTTCGCGCTTGCCGTAATGGTAGACGCCTTCGCAGGCGGGACGGCCGTTGGGATGAAATTCCTTCCATACGCCGTGCCAGCGGCCGCGCCTGAAGTTGCCCGAATAGCGCAGTCGACCAGAAGGCCACCAGGTTTCCCAGAGGCCATCCTGCAGATCGTTGTCGTAGCAGCCTTCCTGATATTTGACGCCGTCCTGCCAGCGCGTGTAGGGGCCGTTTTTGACGTTGTTTTCGTCGACCACGTAAAGTTCATCGCCCTCGCGACCGCGCATGGCAAAGCCCTCGGGCAAGGCGTAACTCAAATACCACAGTGTTAAGCTCACGGAGGCCTCCCAAACCAAAGCTCATATTCCGCTGCGCCATCATACGCGCGAAACGCGCCTTAAACAAAACCAAATACTGCGGCAGCAGAGCGAAACATCGTCCCGGTTGAAATCCGGATGCGCAATCCCTAGAGTGTGCCGTTTTTTGGGATAAGGAACCTCTCATGCGATATGTGCTGCTGGCCATCGGCTCAATCCTCACCATCGCCCTCGATCAGCTTTCCA
>JAEEGL017118975.1_pt1 | contig 24502 bp, 20 predicted proteins | sample 9134231 | NCBI WGS metagenome assembly JAEEGL01 (sample SAMN16246548, study PRJNA631951) | gut metagenome | biome: gut microbiome; feature: rumen; material: fiber-attached | host: Bos | place: Iran: Karaj | collected 2018-10
ATTATAGGTGTCTGCAAGAGGCGGTTTCAGATTGTGTGAATCTGTTGTATTATAAGCATTTGCAGCACCTGTCGGGGCATAAAAAAAGAGGTTGGAGACGTGTGGTTTCCGACCTCTTTCCCGTTTAGGGAGTGAGCGGTAGACGGGGTTCGAACCCGCGACCTGCGGCTTGGGAAGCCGCCGCTCTACCAACTGAGCTACTACCGCAATTTATTTTTTAATGTGCAATGGGTAATGGGAAATTACCGATTACACATTAAACCGTATATGCAAGATGTCACCATCCTGCACCACATAATTCTTTCCCTCCACGGCCAACTTGCCGGCCTCCTTGCATTTGAGCTCGGAACCGAGTTGCACCAAATCGTCATATTTTATCACCTCGGCGCGAATAAAACCGCGTTCAAGGTCACTGTGAATCACACCCGCGGCTTGCGGTGCGAGCATACCACGCTTGATGGTCCATGCGCGGTTCTCCTTGCCACCCACCGTAAAGAATGAAATAAGATCCAGCATCTTGTATGCCGCGCGAATCACCTTGTTCACACCCGGCTCGGTCAAACCCACATCCTCCAAAAACACTTTCCGGTCGTCTTCACTTTCCAGTTCGGCGATTTCAGACTCAATCTTGGCCGCAATCACCAGCATCTCGCCACCATTCTCCTCCACATATTTCTTCACCGCTTCGGAATATGCGTTCCCAGTCACGGCATCATCGTCGTTCACATTGCATACAAACAGCACCGGTTTTTCGGTCAACAGCATCATATCGGCCACCACAGCGTGCTCATCGGGAGTAACTTCCAGTGTGCGCACATTCTGGAATTTCTCCAAATGCTCCTTGTATTTCTTCAACACCTCATAATCATGTTTGGCGTTCTTGTCACCAATCTTGGCGGCTTTCTCCACCTTGGAGATTTTGCGGTCAACCTGCTCCAAATCCTTGCACTGCAACTCAAAATCCACAATCTCAATGTCGCGGACCGGATCCACGGAACCCTCCACATGCGGCAGGGCAGGATTGTCGAAACAACGAAGCACATGAATCAGGGCATCGCACAGGCGCACATCCGCAAGGAAACTGTTACCAATACCCTCGCCCTGGCTCGCGCCCTTGGCCAAACCCGGAATATCCACCAGATCCAAATTGGCATATACCAACTTATCGGCCTGAATAAATGTGTTGATCTTGGCAAGACGGTCATCCGGCACAGCGCACACGCCAATGTTGGATTTGTTCGTGCTGTACGCAAACTCCGTTACCGCCGCCTTCGTATTCGAGATGCAGTTGAACATCGTTGTTTTACCGGAATTGGTCAGACCTACTATGCCGCATTTCAAGCCCATATTGTTTAGTGTTTGGTTTTGTCAGTTTGTTGGTGCTCCACACTGCGCTTCGCTGGTGTGAGGTTATTTGCATTTCGTGCGTTTTGCCTCTTCGAGGAGGTTCTATGAATATCTTTTTTTTTTAAAGTCTTATGTCCTATGTCTCAAGTCTCAAATCTAAAATCAGAATCCCAGCACCACATCCTCCACATGATCGATTTCAGGGAGATAGTGCTTGATGGTTTGCTCCACGCCGTTTTTAAGCGTCATCTTGGCGTGCGGGCAGGAACCGCAGGCACCCTGCAGTTTCACCTTCACGACATTGTCGGTGGTAAGTTCCACAAACTCAATATCTCCACCGTCCTGTTGCAGGTAGGGACGGATCTGATCTATAATGGATTTGACTTTCTGTTCCAGTGTGGGATTTTCCATACTCTTGCTATTGATTGTTTCGGCGGCAAAGGTACAAAAAAATAATGTACCAAATGGCAAAAAGATGGATTTTGTGAAGTGGTCTCTTTTTACTATTTTTGCAGTCCATAATATGAGACAACGCAAACACATACTGCTTCCTATCCTTTTCGGCGCCATTTTGCTGCTTGCCGCCATCGGAGCCATTTTCATCGGGGCCATTGACATCCCGTTCAAGATGGTGTGGGGCAGTTTTCTGCACCGGTTTCATGTTTCCAGCGACATCATCGTGCCCGCTTTCTATGACACCGCCATCTGGCAGTTGCGTCTGCCGCGCATTGTGATGAGTTTGCTGGCCGGCGCCTCGCTCGCGGTCTGCGGGTGCGTGTTCCAGAGCATCTTCCGCAACCCCATCTGCGATCCCTACATTCTGGGCATATCGTCCGGAGCCTCTTTGGGTGCGGCGGTCGCCATCATCCTCGGCTGGGACATCTCCCTGTTCGGGGTCACCGTGCCCGCCCTGCTCACCGCTTTGCTCACACTAGTCTTCATCATGGGCATCGGAAGATTCTCGCACCACCGTTCCACCCAAACCCTCCTACTCACTGGCATCGCGCTCAATTTCTTCATTTCCTCCATCATCACCCTGCTCATCGTGGTAAACCAACAGTCCATGCAAAAAATCTATTTCTGGACCATGGGCAGTCTGGCCACGGTTTCCTGGGGTGAAATCGGATGGTTGATCCCCGTCATGATCATCGCTTTCATCTTCCTGTATTACCACGCTAAAGATTTGGATATCATGCAGATGGGTATAGAATCGGCAAAAAGCATCGGTGTGAACACGCAACGCACCACCTATGTAGTGCTAATTGTGTCTTCCCTATTGATTGGGGTAGTGGTTTCCTTTTGCGGCGTCATCGGGTTCATCGGACTTATCGTGCCGAACATCATCCGCCTGCTGTTCGGGAGCAGCAACCGCCATCTGTTCACCTACTCCATCTTCTTCGGAGCGTTCTTTTTGCTGGTGGCCGACACTTTGGCGCGCACCATCGCGGCGCCTTCCGAGTTGCCGGTAGGCAGCATCACCGCCCTCGCGGGCGCACCGTATTTCATCTATTTGTTGTTGAAGAGCCGGCCTTCCACTCGCGCCGAGTAGCGAGCGTTATTGTATTATCGCCCCGTCTTTCAGGGCTTTCTCATACAAAAGGTTCACATGATTCTCGATGAACTCCCGCTTGCGCTGGTTCACCAACATCATCCTGGCAGCGGCACGCTCATCCTGCGTCTCGTTCATCGTCCGTCGATCCTTATGCTCCAAAATCACCATTAAATAGCGATATCCAGAAACCGTCTTGTCCACATATTGCGGACCTGACTGCAACTGTTTGTCGTCAACTTCGAAGGGCACCTCCGCTTGAATATCATCCAGATAAAGCCAGGTTTTGTCATCTATCATGTACTCAATAGAATCTCCCAACAATTTGATTAACAATTCTTTGTCCGATGTCCGCTTCTCCTCATCAAAGAGAATGTCACGCACCTTGTCTGTCAATGCGGATTTGGCGGCAAGTTTCACATAGTTGAGTTTCACGATGTCCTTATCCACCGTGTAACGTTTCCCAAAATCATTGGTGAAGGCATCCATTTCCTCTTGCGAGATGTTGAATTTGGTGGTATCTGACACCAATTTGTCATAGTATGCGTTAATCAACAGTCCATTTCGATAATCCTCCATCTTTTTGTCAAAATTCTTCTCTCTCACCGACAAATTCCTTTCCGCCGCATGCAGCACCAGTTTCTCTTTCACCCATGCGTCGATATATTCTTTTACTAACGCCACACTGTCTTCGGGCGACAGACCTGAAGGCATATTATTCAGAACCTCAGAAAGATAGAGTTTGTGATAATAGACCTGTGCCACAATCCTGTCGCGTTTCTGGTGACAAGATGCGAGGCACAAGACCAATAATATCGGGATAATGATTCGTTTCACCTTATCGTTTCAGAATGGACTGGAACACTTTTTCATCCACTACAACAGGATATTTCTCATGAAGTTGTTTCACCCATTGGTTTTCCAGATAATCCTGATACTTGTTGATGACGGAAGCGCGGATTTCGCTCAACGGTTTATAGGTTGCCTGTCCGGTGGAGTCCACGGTAGGGTATTGTGTCTTAATGGACTGATAATAGTTGTCCAACCCAACAGAATCTTCAGCGGCGGCGTTCCAAACCTTCTTAGAGTTGATTTCATAAAGAAGCATACCATCATGGAATTCATTAACCAAATCTCTGAATTCAGGGTATTTGTCTTCGAGATGCGCTTTTTCATACATCATCATATTTTCACCGACAAAATCCGGGAATATCCGTTCCAAAAACTCCACTGCTGTTCCTTTAAGATTAGCGCCTTTGAAACGGGTGAAGAAGCGACCGAACTGATAGGGGGTCAACGACTGGTCAGCGAAGGTGCACATGGGCTTAAGATTCTTAATACCAGAAAGATCGTCCACAGTTTCAGATTTAGAAGAGAAGAACGATTCTTTCAGATTTTTCTTGAAATACTTCATTGCCGCCTTTTTGCCGCTTTCTTCATAGTTGTACTCTTTCTTCAGTTTTGCGATGAAAGAATTCTGGCTCTTGTGTGAGCGCGGGTCGCGTGACAAACGGTTTTTGAGCAGATAGCGTCCCTCTTCGTTCATTTGCACATAGATGATGGAATCGAGTTTAAGGTAGTGCCATCCCAAGAAGGATGCCACCGGTTCGGAAATCTGGCCGGGTTTGAGATGAATAGCGGCAGACACATAGCGTCCGGGGCGCTTGCTGGGAGCGAACGGCTGCATCACACCGCCCTCGTTTTTGGTGGCCACATCATCGGAAAACTCGCGCGCCAACTCCTCAAAAGTGCTTGTGCCTTCGTTGATACGGCGTTGCAAATCAGCGAGTTTTGCCTTAATCGGGGCAGGCGAATTGCCTGTGGGGGCCAAGGTGTCGGCGATGAAAATCTGGGAGAGATAAATTTTGGCCATGGCCGGAACACGCTCTTGCACATATACAATATGATACCCGAATTGGGTGCGCACAGGCATGGAGACCTCTCCAACGGGTGTATCAAAAGCAGCGCACTCGAAAGGATAAATCATATCCAAAACGGAGAAAAAGCCCAATTCACCACGATTACCATGCTGTATCCGGTTGTTTTGCGGATTGACATAATCTCGTGCGGAAGGATCGTCAGAATAGAGCTCGGCAGCTTGGTTGAAGTCAAGCCCTTTCATCACTTTCTCTCGAATCTGCATAATTTTATGATATGCCGCCAAAGTATCTTTAGGAGATGCTGTTGGGGCACACTGAATCAAAATATGGGAAGCCCTCACTTGCGTTTTGGCGCGTTCGAAAGCTTCGTCCAACAAGCGCTCACTCACCTCTGTGTCAACCAGATACTGCTGGGATGACTGGTTTTTATACGATGCCAGCTCTCTCTGGAATGCGGCCGATGTGTCCATTTTCAACTCTTCGGCTTCCTGAACCTTCATACGGTAATTGACGAAAAGGTCAAGATACTCGCGCAAATCCTGCTCGGAGGCTTTCTCCAATGAGTTGTTTTTCTGGTACGCATTCAGAAACGCCTCTTTCGTAATATTCTCTTTTCCAACTTTAACCAAAACATCGCTGTTGTTTTGCGCAAACAGTACGCCTGCACACAAGACAGCAACCAATAGAGATGTTATTCTTTTCATTTTATTCTTTCAATTAACTTCTTATATCAATACTTTTTTGAGTCTGCAAAAATACAAAATCATACATAAATGACAAGGGCGGAAAAAAAGAGTCGCCCAAAACCTGACGACTCTTTGTGTAATATCGTAAAAACCAAATGTTTACTGGAACGCATTCTCGCTCAAACCGTCGCCGCTGACAGCCAGACGCGACATGTATGACGGGGCCTCTTTGCCCAAATATTTGTCAACATAAATCTTGGCCAAATATTGTCCCAGCATGAAGCCGTGTCCACGCATACCAACCAACAGGCCGTGCTCCGGATCCACGATGTAACGCGGCTCTGTGTAATAACCCGCCCAGGTGGCTTGGAAACTGACATTCTTCAACTGCGGAATCCAGTCAATGAACATCTCGGCGCACACCTGCAGGAAGTCTTGCGTATTGTATTTCAACTCTTTGCCTGCCTGCAACTGCTCGGTCGCGGGCGAAGCGCACCCGATAATCTGGCCGGTTTCGGCAAACTGTTGGCCATACACGGCGGAGAATCCTTTGTATTTGCGACGGTCGATGAGCATATCCAGTGAATCGCCATCCTTACCTAACATCGGCAGACGATGGGTGATAAATGCCTGGTGCTTAATTGGATACAAACCGAGATACATACCCAATTGCTCGGCAAACTTGTTGGCGCTCGGTCCTAACGAGTTCACAAAATGCTCGCAGTGGTACTCCACATATTCTTTGTCGTGGGTAAACACCAACGCCATAAAGCCCTTGGCGGTCTTCTGCACTTCAATCAATCGTGTGTCCTCCAGCAACACCCCGCCATGCTCGATGGCAATGTTGCGGATATAGTTGATGGTGGGACCAGGTGTGGCCTGCCAGCAGGCATTGGTGATGCAGGCGGCCTGATATGTGTTCAAATTCGGGTTGAAATAGGGTGAGACCTCTTTCACAAAGTCCTTTTTGTCCACCATGTAACCATCAGACCACTCCAGCGATTTTTCAAGTGCCTTGTAATTGGCCTCATCGTGTGCGAATCCCACATAGCGGGTGGGTTTGTAGTTGATATTGGTCACTTTCTGGATGGATTCGAAGATAGCGCGGTTGTGTTCCGCAATGTCGGCGATTTCGGGCACCGAGAAACTGGGGCGTCCGCCGCCGATGCAGCGCCAGGAGGAACCGCGTTCAGCGTTGCAAAGCACCACTTTCTTGCCTGCCTCCGCAAAATAACGGAACAGACCACTACCGGTGATACCGCCACCGGCCACAAACACATCGCATTCCACTTTCTTGGTGGGTTTCCCGTTAACATTTGTCACAAACTCCGCCGGTTTTTCGCTCGGGCAAAGCTCGCCAATGTTGAGCTGGGAAGAGAGTGGGCCGCGCGGGGTGGCGTCGCCCACGACCTCCACGCCATGGCCTGCCAGCAGCAATTTCACACGCGGAATACAGCGTTTGCCACGGCACGGACCCATACCGATACGGGTGATGTGCTTCAACTCGTCCACAGAAATTATCTTTTTGCCCTTCACGGCCGCCAAAATGGTTTCAATCTTGACATCGTCGCAGTGACAGACGAATGCGGGATCCTCTTCGTTCTGTCCAACTTCTTGCCAATTCAGCGGTTCGGGATATCTGTCTTTCAAGACGAAGCCAGTGATTTCCAGCATGGCCTCGCCTTCCACATTCAGTGCTTTCACGCGGGCAACATTGGTCTTGTTTTCACCCTTTGTAATCTTCTCAATCACGCCTTCACCCACCTTTTGGCCATTATCGTTCACGAGATATACCTCAGCATTTTCCTCTGCATCGTACTCAAACGGCAGGAACAACCAGTTTTTGGGTATGTTGTAACCAAACAGGGCAAGGCCAGGGCAGTGGTTCACGCACTTCATACAACCGATGCACTTGTTGTAATCGATTTGCGGCACCGTGTTGGTGGCAATCTTGGTGATAGCGCCTTGTGGGCAGGCAAAAGAGCACGGGTTACAAGCGAATCCGTACAAGCAATCGGCCATCACGAACGGTTTGTTCAAGCGCTCACCATTCGGTCTATTCGGTTTGTCGAGCACACGCACCGGGTGTTGCTGTGAATCCGCATAATCCTTGGTCACAGCCAGATAGTCGTCATAGTTGAAACGCACATTCATCGATTGGGCGATCTCCATGGCAGCTTGTTTGCCCCGGAGCACAGCGCAAGTGCCCTCGCCCACGCGCGTGGCGTCACCTACACCATATGTGTTGAGACCGAAGGTAACCTTGCCCTTTTCCAAAATCAGATTGTCGGGCTTCAAGCCGGTACAAATATTAATCAAATCTATATCTTTGATAATCCGTTCTGTACCGGGCAAAGGTTTGAAGTTCTTGCATTCCGCAATCACTGCGCCCACAACGCCGGTATGGTCCTCATTAGGAATCGCTTTCAGCAATGTGTGAGAAGTGATGATCGGGATACCGAGACGGCGCACACGGTTGGCTTGCACGGGGAAACCTCCCTCATGGTCCATAGCCTCCACGATGGCCACCACTTGAGCACCGGCCTGCATGGCCTGATACGAAGTAAGATAGCCAATGTTGCCGGCACCGATGGTCAAAATGCGCTTGCCGAGCAGCGTATGTTGCAGATTCATCATCTTTTGCACCACAGCGGCAGTATATACGCCCGGCAGATCATCGTTTTCGAAAGTAGGCATGAACGGGAATGCGCCCGTGGCCACGACGAGGTAGTTGGCATCCACATAGTAAATGCTGTTGTTTTCCATATTCTTGACGGCCACACGCTTGCCTTCCAGAATATCCCATACCGTGCTATTCAGCATGATGCCGGAATGGTCGTCACCGGCCAGCGTTTTGGCGATGTCGAAACCACGCATGCCGCCATATTTTTGCTCTTTCTCGAAGAAGAAGAACTGGTGAGTCTGCATGGTGAACTGGCCGCCAATGCGGTCGTTGTTATCGATAACAATATTGGGGATATTCAGCTTGTTGAGTTCTTCGCGGCACGCCAGACCGGCAGGACCTGCCCCAATGATGACGACTTGGGTCTTATAGACTTTCACGCCATCCTCGTTTTTCACCGCTGTGGTGTCCGGAAGATAGTTGTGGGCAATTTCCTCCACTTTTTTCACGCCATCCACCTTGGTGACGCAAATTCTCTTCACGACGCCATCGACCAGCATCTCGCACGCACCGCACTTGCCGATACCGCAGTCCATGCTGCGCTCGCGGCCCGTCAAACTGTGACTGTGTATAGGGAATCCCGCCTGATGCAAAGCGGCGGCGATTGTGTATCCTTTTTGCGCTTGTACGGTTTGGCCTTTATATTCGAAAGTAACCAATTCGCTTTCAGGAATATCCAGAATGGGGTGGTGCTGAATCTTGTACATACTAGCTGTTTTTGATAATTATAAATTCGTTGTTGTTGTAATATTTTTCACTTAAAAAAGTGGGCAAATATACAAAAACAATATGGACGATGGGAAAAAAATTAACACAAAGAGAAACACAAAGAACACAAAGAACACAAAGGGCACAAAGGGCGCAAAGGGCACAAAGGGCGCAAAGGATGAAGGGGGTTGGGATTATTTCAATTCCTGCAGCAGTTCGCCCACCACAAAGCAACTGCCACCCACAAACACAATATCATCGGGGGCGGCGTCGGATTGTGCGGTGCGGAACGCCTCGTGAATGGATGGGTACACGCGCGGTTGCAAACCTTTCGCTGACATGCGAGACGCCAACTGATCGCCATCGAGGGCGCGCTCAATATGTGCCTGGCTCACATAATAGACGGCCTGTTGGGGCAGCAAGGGCAGCACATGTTCGATATCCTTGTCAGCCACCATCCCGAACACGATGCGGAGTTGGCGGCAGGGCATTGCGGCCAGTTGTTTCATAGTCAGCGATAAACCGCCCACATTGTGACCAACATCGCAGATGGTCAGCGGTTCGCGACGGAGCACTTGCCAACGGCCCATCAGTCCGGTATTTTTCACCACATTGCGGATGGCCTCCACGGTCACATCCTTATCGGTGGGCATCAGTTGGTCCAAAAGGTCCGCCACTTGCAGGAAAGTGCGCAGGTTTTTGCGCTGGTATTCGCCTTGTATCGGCAGTTCAACATGTTCATACAATGTTTTTCCTGTCACATCCAATATGGCACAATCAGACAAATCGCCGTTGATGGTATAATTATCCTCCGCTAGGAACAGTGGGGCGTTGTTTTTCTCCGCAATATCCGTAAACACGGGGAAACTCTCGGGGTGGAATTCTCCCACTACAACAGGAGTGTCTTTCTTGATGATGCCGGCTTTTTCAAACGCTATTTTAGCGATGGTATCCCCCAGCAATTGCGTGTGTTCCAATGATATATTCGTAATCACGGAGAGTAAAGGATGTAGCACATTGGTGGCATCCAACCGACCGCCAAGGCCCACTTCCACAACAGCCACATCCACATTCTGTTCGGCAAAATGCCAGAATGCCAGCGCTGTGGTCATCTCAAAAAAGGAAGGCTCGAGTTTGTCAAATTCGGGTTTGTAGCGATTAAAGAAATCCAGCACTTGCTCTTCCGTAATCATATCGCCGTTGATGCGGATCCGCTCGCGAAAGTCCACCAGATGCGGAGAGGTGAACAGTCCTGTTTTCAGACCGCGTTCCTGACAGTAAGAAGCGGTCAAGTGCGCCACAGACCCTTTGCCGTTGGTGCCGGCAATATGGACTGCTTTCAGTTTCTTTTCGGGATTCCCGACAATATTTAACAGGGCCTCAATGTTTTCAAGGCCTTCTTTGTACGCCGCGGAGCCGATTTTGTGGTACATCGGGTAGGCGTGGAATATTTCTTCTAAAAGGGATTGGTACATTTTGACACAAAGGACGCAATGAGCGCAAAGATTTATAATTATAGTATGTTGGCTATCAGTATTTTACAATATAAGACAAGAAAAATTATTAATATATTAACTTTTTATTTACTATTTATTGTATTTTTGCCAAAAATTCACAACCATGAACGAGAATGAAATATCTAAGATTATTGTTGATGCAGCCATAAAGGTGCATTCTTTTTTCGGACCAGGATTGTTGGAGAAAACATATCAAGAATGTCTGTTTTACGAGTTGATTTCAAGAGGTTTACGTGTTGAAAAAGAAAAATCATTGCCTATAGTATATCAGGATCTGGTGATAGAGCATGCTTTCAGGATTGACTTACTGGTAGAACAAAAAGTTGTAATAGAGACCAAAAGTGTGGCAGCGTTAGCGGGTATTCATTTAGCACAAACATTAACCTATCTTAAGTTAGGCAACTACAAACTGGGATTACTACTGAATTTTAATGTTGAAAAGATGATAAACGGTGGAATAAAAAGAGTTATCTGTGGAGATCTGTAGCACTGCCCCTTCGTGCCCTTTGTGCTCTTTGTGGTCTTTGTGTTAATTAAACACTAAGGACACAAAGAACACAGAGAAAAGAATCGGCGGAACACACATCAGCGCTCCTCTGTGCCCTTTGTGCTCTTTGCGTTAATAAAACACTAAGGACACAAAGAACACAAAGAAAAGAATCAGTGGAACACGATGATTCTTAACTCCTCCTTGCCAGGCTTGTACTTGGCCCGTTTCGCCTCCTGGACGCACTGCTGCTGGATAGTTCTGTTCGTAATGGTAGTTTTATGATTACCACTATTGATAATGCGAGCCTCACTCACTGTTCCATCTGCCATCACATGCACCTCAACGCAAACCTGACCCTCCTCACTAACCGAAGTGTTAATTGGGTGCACCAAACCACGCGAGCCGGTACCATAACCAATACCACCACCCGAACCACTTCCCTGGCCAGGTCCAAGACCACTACCCTCACCCGTGCCTATACCAGAACCTTTACCTCCACCACTGCCCGAGCCGCCTTTACCTCCTTTGAACATGGCACTTTGGTCCACTTTGGGTTGGGCCGGCTGTGTTGTGGTTGTGCTAGTGTTTTCGGAATGCGACACAGCAGGTGCGGCCGAAGCATTTTGCGTGGCATAATTGGGTGCGGCCGTGTTTGTCACCTTGTTCGGGGACGGGGCATCCATGCCGCCACCGCCACCGCCGCCAACTTCAGCGTCCAACTCCACATAGAAAGTCTTTTTGGGAGGTGGAGGCGGAATCTGCGACTTCAGTCCGAATGTCAACAGCAGCACAATGATGAGCGCTATCGACAGCAGAGACGAGAGCCCGGACCACATGCGGTCCTTCTGTTCCTTTTTATTTTCGTCATTCATGCTCATTTTCCTTCGGTGGCTAACACCATTTTATATCGTTGTTCTTCAGGTCTTTGCTCATTCAACTGATTCAGCACATCCATCAAGGCGACCACATTCTCCACCGGCACGGACTTGTCGGCGCGGAGAATGATGGACTGCATGCCGGAATCATCGTGTTCCACGGCCTCTTGCAAGGCGGGAAGCAACTGTTCGTAGGCAATCGGTTGGGCGTTGGAACCCTCCGGATTGACGAAGTACATCAAATCCTCATTGATATAGACCTCCACATTCTTGGAAACCAGTTGTTTGTCGGAGTCGCTCTTCGGCAGCACCAGGTTGATGGCATTGGGCGACACCATGGTAGAGGTCAGCATAAAGAAAATCAACAACAGAAACACCAAGTCAGACATTGACGTGGCGCTGAATGTCGTATCAATCTTATTTTGCATTTTAATAGCCATAGTGCGAAACTTTTAAGCGTTTTCGTGAAGAAGATCCATAAATTCGGTAGTGCGCACCTCAAGCTGATAGACCACATTGGAGATTTTGGAAACGATCAGGTTGTGGAACACCAGAGCAATCACACCCACAATCAAACCGGCCACGGTGGTAATCATAGCCGTATAGATACCGGACGAAAGCGTGCCGATATTGAAGTTGTTGGGGTCGGCAGCCATGTTGTGGAAGGCGGAAACCATACCCACCACTGTGCCCAAGAAACCGAGCATCGGGGCGATGGCAGCGATGGTGGCCAACGCGGAAACGCCTTTTTCAAGACGGCCAACCTCAATGTTGCCCTCATTCTCCACAGCGGTACGAATGTCATCCAACGGACGGCCAATGCGGGAGAGGCCCTTATCAATCAGACGGGCGGAAGGGTTGTCGTTGCTTTTGCAGAGCGATTTGGCTGAATCCAATTTCCCTTCGTGGATAAAATCACGGATATTGTTCATGAAATTGTACTCCTCTTTCGAAGCGCGGTTCAGCACCATCAGTTTTTTCACAAAAAGATATATGGCAAATCCCAGCATCAAGAACAGCGGGATCATGATCCACAAACTGTTGGTGGCGAACACCAGTTTGAAGTAAGAAGTCTCTTGTACCTGCGGCGCCTGTTCGGCTGCCATCTGCGTCGTTTGGGCAGTTGCTGCCTGCAATAACAATAAAAAGTTCATATTCCAAAAAATTTTAGCAAAAATACTATCAATTAAGCAATTCTATCCCACTTTTCCTCTGTTTTTTCTAACATGGCGATGTTCATATTCTTTTTATTTAACGAAAAAGCACCTTTAAAATTATATTACTTTTGTGCTTCCATCGCAAAATACGCTTAAGTAATTATTTATCAGCAATGAAGATCGTCAACCACGTCGCCGCCAGACCCACCTCGAAGCCGAGGACTTCCACCGTAACGAAGCATGCGAAAGCCGCAAGGAAGAGTCCCAAAAAGAGCACCAAAAAGAAAGAAACCACTTCCCGCAACAGTGGGCCAGGATTCTTCGCCTTCTTCGCCAGCAAGGGCATGATTCAAGTTTATGGCATCCTGCTACTTGCACTTTCCCTGCTGGTTTTCATCTCCATCGCCTCGTTTTATTTCCATGCGCACAACAACCTCTTCTTCGTAGAAGGCGCTGAGACCACTTCGCACAACATCGCCCGCAGCGTCGGTGCGCACATATCCTACTTCTTCGTGCAGATGACCTTTGGCATATTCTCCATCGGTTTCCCGTTCCTGTTCCTGCTGTACGGCATCCGCATCGTTTCCGGCAAGAACATCCTCCCCTTAGGCAGAACCACGATGACCACTATCCTCACTATGGCCTGGCTGTCCATGACTTTGGGACTTTTCTTTTCCAGCAGTGACAATTCTTTCATCTCCGGCAGTGACAACACCTTCCTTTGTGGCCATTTCGGCGACTGGGTGGCGGGCGGATTGCTCTCACTGGGCAAAGTGGTGGCGGTAATCATAACCATCATCACCCTGTTCATCATACTTATCCTCTGCTATGACCTCTCGCTGAAAGCCATGGCCGAGAATGTGCAAAACGCTTACGAAAATCTACCCAAACCTGAACCTAAAGAGAATCGCAAAAACCGTAAAAACAAACAGATATCCGACGAAGGCAGCACTTCCCAGCACGAGGATCTGGACGACCTTTACATCTCCGACCATGGTTGCCTGAGCCAGGAATACTCCGGCACCACCGCTTCTTGGGACATCGAACCTACAGCGGAGCAATTGGCCGCACAGAAAATCAAACAAGAACAACTCAATAAACTCTCACAGCAAAAGGAAGAACCCGAAGAGGTGCCTTTTGAGTTGGTTAACCAACAGACCTCCATGCCTGAACAGGATATGGACAATATGAACAATGACGATGAACTTGACTATGTGGAGGATTCAGACAATCATCCGACGCTCACAGCAGAAGATGTGCGCAACCTGGAGCCCTACGACCCGCGCAAAGAATTGTCAGCATACGAGTTCCCCTCAATAGACCTGCTCAACGACTATCCCGCCAAAGAGGCCAATGAGGAACTGATGAAACGAGAGTTGTTGGACAACAAAAAACGCATTGAAGCCACTCTGAACAGCTTCGGTATTCCGATACGCAAAATCAGTGCTACGGTAGGACCAACCGTGACATTATACGAGATTGTGCCTGCGGAAGGCGTGCGTATCAGCAAAATCAAGAATCTGGAAGACGACATCGCATTGAGTCTGGCGGCTTTGGGCATCCGTATCATAGCCCCCATTCCGGGTCGCGGCACCATCGGCATTGAGGTTCCGAACAAGAACGCCAACATCGTGTCCATGAAGGAGATCATCTCCTCCGAGAAGTTCCAGAACAACAGTTTCGCTCTGCCCATCGGTCTGGGCCGCACCATCAGCAACGAACCATTTGTGGTGGATTTGGCCAAGATGCCACACTTGCTGGTTGCCGGCGCCACCGGACAAGGTAAATCCGTGGGTTTGAACGCCATTATCACCTCCCTACTCTACACCAAACACCCCTGTGAGATGAAGCTGGTGCTCATCGACCCGAAAAAAGTGGAGTTCACCCTATATTCCGCTATTGAGAACTATTATTTGGCCAAACTGCCCGAAAACGGCGAAGAGGCCATTATCACCGACACCAAGAAGGTAGTGCGCACACTCAACTCCCTCTGTGTGGAGATGGACCAGCGTTATGATTTGCTGAAGTTGGCCAAGATGCGCAACATCAAAGAATACAACGCCAAGTTCTGCGCCCGTGAGTTATCACCGGCCATGGGGCACCGCTATCTGCCTTACATTGTGCTCGTTATCGACGAGTTCGGCGACCTCATCATGACTGCAGGGCGTGAAGTGGAGCAACCGCTTGCCCGTTTGGCACAGTTGGCCCGTGCCATCGGCATCCATTTGGTCATCGCCACCCAGCGTCCCTCCGTCAACATCATCACCGGCAGCATCAAGGCCAACTTCCCGGCCCGTATCGCCTTCCGTGTGCAGTCGAGCGTGGACTCGCGCACCATTCTGGACTCCACGGGCGCCAACCAGCTCATCGGCAAGGGCGACATGCTCATCTCCACCGGCAGCGACCTTGTGCGTCTGCAGTGCGCGCTGGTTGACACACCCGAAGTGGAAAAGATAGCCGAGTTTATCGAAGCGCAATCCGAACTGAAACCGCTGCTTGAGCCCTACACCCTGCCCGATGTGCCTGAACCAGGCAGTGACGCTGGCGACACCAACTTTGACGACGAACCCGCCTCCGGAGAAATTGACCCGCTGTTTGTGGATGCCGCTGTGCTGGTGGTGCAGTCGCAACAGGGTTCCACCTCTTACATCCAGCGCCGCATGAAGCTGGGCTACAATCGCGCCGGACGCATCATGGACCAACTGGAGGATTTCAACATTGTGGGACCCGCCAACGGCAGCAAGCCCCGCGATGTGCTCGTGAAAACCGACGCGCAACTCCGCGAACTGCTGGCAAGCAAAGGAATGTTGTAATAAAATTAAAAATTAATAATTCAAAATGGAACTATATTGGTTAAACCTATTTAACAATATGGTATCCAAATAACCGTTTCTACATATACAACAATGACACGCAGAATCATTTTATCCATTGCAGCCCTTTTCTTCCTGATATCAGGATATTCGCAAAATACCGACGGCGGTGCCACCGAACTGCTGAAAAAGGTTTCGGCCAAATACCAAGCCTACACCTCAATGCAGTTCCACTATACACTTAAAGCCACAAAAGATGGGAAAACATTGAGCACCTCTCAAGGCGACTTTGCCCTGAAAGGTGACAAATACCGCACCACATTCAACGGGCAGACATTTTATTGCGATGGGAAAAGCATGTGGAACTACCAGAAATCCACCAATGAGGTTTCCATTTATGAATACGACGCTGAAGACGATGAGAACCTGATGAATCCGCAGAAGATTCTGAAAAATTGGGACAAACAATTCAGAGCCAAGTATATACGCGATGAATTCAACAACAACATTTCCACCGCGCTGATTGACCTGACTCCCAAAACCACGCAATCATACTACCGCATCCGTTTGTTCATCAACAAGGCCAACAACCAGATTCTGCGCATCGCCTTGTACGATAAAGACAATACTATATATACATATCACATTGAGCAGTTCAAGTCCAATGTAACGCTCGCCGACAGTTATTTTGTCTTCGACAAGAGCAAATATCCTGGTGTGGAGGTGAATGATATGAGATAAGGGAAAGGCGTGTGTTGAGGTGAAGAATCTAATACCACAAAAAAACGTCCTGATCGAAAAGGCCAGGACGTTTTCTATGTTTAACGAACGGATATTCTCCGTCAGAAAATCTTAGTACAGGAAGCTCAACAGGATACCGGCGGCAACAGCACTACCGATCACACCGGCCACATTGGGACCCATGGCGTGCATCAGCAAGTAGTTGGTCTTGTCATACTTCATACCTTCCACATAGGATACGCGGGCGGCATCAGGCACGGCAGACACACCGGCATTACCGATAAGCGGGTTGATCTTGTTGCCCTCCTTCAAGAAGAGGTTCAGGAATTTCACGAAAAGCACACCCGTAGCGGTTGCCACCACAAAGGAGAAGGCACCCAGCACGAAAATCAGGATGGATTTCGGTGTCAGGAAATTCGTAGCCTGTGTGGAACAACCCACCGTGAGACCGATGAGGATGGTCACGATGTCAATCAGCGGACCAGAGGCCGTGTTAGCCAGACGTTTGGTCACGCCGCACTCTTTCAGCAAGTTGCCGAAGAATAGCATACCCAGCAACGGGATACCGGATGGCACGAGGAAGGCGGTGAGCAGAATACAGAACAGCGGGAAGAGCACTTTCTCGCGGTGTGTGACGGCTCTGGGCGGACGCATGCGGATAAGACGCTCCTTCTCGTTGGTGAACAGGCGCATGATGGGCGGTTGGATAACCGGCACCAGGGCCATGTAGGAGTATGCGGACACAGCGATGGCGCCCATCAAACTCGGAGCCAGTTTGGAGGACAAGAAGATGGCAGTAGGACCGTCAGCGCCACCAATGATACCGATAGCACCGGCTTCCATAGGTGTGAAGCCCAGCAACAAAGCCGTGGCATACGCGGCAAAGATGCCGAACTGGGCGGCAGCACCCACCAAAATCAACTTGGGATTCGATATCAGGGCCGAGAAGTCCGTCATAGCCCCGATACCGAGGAATATCAATGGCGGATAGAAGCCCTTGATGACGCCGAAATACAGGTAATTCAGCACGGCGCCGTTCTCGTACACACCAATCTGCAGACCGTCGGTAAACGGGATGTTACCCACTATCATGCCGAATCCGATGGGCACGAGCAGCATCGGCTCAAACTCTTTAATCACACCCAACGCGATAAAGAACAAGCCGACACAAATCATGATAATATGGCCCCACGTACAGTTTCCAAAACCGGAATAACTGAAGAACTGGGTGAGACCTTCTTTAAAAAATTCAAACATTTTTCAGATAATTTAGTTGTGTAACTTATTGATTAACCGTTGGATTATTCAAAAACAACAAGCACATCGCCTTCCATAACGGAATCGCTGCGGTGCACTCTCACTTCCTTAATCACGCCATCCTTTTCAGCATCGATGTTGTTCTCCATCTTCATAGCTTCGAGGAGGAAGAGGCGTTGGCCGGCCTTCACGGAATCGCCCTCTTTGCAGAAGACATCCAGAATGGTGCCGGGCAGCGGTGATTTGAGCGTGGCTCCGGCGGCGGTAGCGGCGGCAGGGGCGTTCTTCACATTGGCAGGCGCGGCGGCAGGAGCAGACTTTTGGGCACCCGTGTTCACCATAACCACCGGTTTCACCTTGGCAGGCGCCTTAACCTCGGTTTCAAGCTCCACCGTGTAGGGCGTGCCGTTAACCTCAACATTGACGGCATTGTTCTCTATATCACCAACTTCTACGGAATATTTATTACCGTTGATCGTAAATTTATAATTTTTCATACTTCAAATTCTTTTAAATTATTTTCTAATTACCGGGGTTCTCTTCATGGTGAGTTCCTTCTGGGCCCACGGTGAATAATGCTTGGACGGCATGTTGATGGTAATCACCTCGCTCTCCTCATCGTGCATACTGTTGAAATGCAGATGCAGTGCCGTGGCGATGGCGGCTGCCTCCTCACCGGTCATCTGCTCTATTTCATCCTTCTGCTCCGACTGTGCATCGGTCAGTTTGGCGGCAACCGGGGTTTCCGTCTTCTTGGCATTCTTCTGCGCCAATTTCTTGGAACTCCATCCGAACAGCTTCAGCATCGCAAAGATGAGGATCAATGCTGTGAACACCACTGACATGGAGATGATAGCCAAGCCGATACCGTACGGGTCGTCGCGTTTCAGACGCTCCTGTTTGGACACCTTGGCTGAAGTTTCGTTGGAAGAACCCGGGGTGAACTGGTCGAGGAATCCCGCATTACCAGTGATTCCATCCTCCATCAATCCATAGGAGAGCGTCGTGTCCATGAGTTCCTCTTTCGGGTAATACATCAAGTCTATCAGATCCTTACCGTCCGCAGAGATAAGGGCGATATAGTTGGTTTTGGAAGTACGAGGGTCGAAATTCACATGGAATGTGCCATACAGCGGCTGCGCGTCCAGATAGAACACGATGTAAGTCCGCTGGGCCATGTTGGTTTTGATATCCGTTTTCGGAATGCGATACCAATGTTCGGGTTCCACGCCACCTTTCTTCTTTCCGGCGGCGAAACCGGTCGTGTCGTCCGTCAGATAGCAGCCGGCGAGGTTGACCGAGTTGTAGGCCGTATTGAAAATCTCAACCCAAGGCACATGACGACCATATTCATCGTCAAAGTTGTCTTTATTGTTAATCAGAATCTCGTTGAAACGCAAGTCACGCACCGACTGTCCGAATGTGGAGGCGGTGATGAGCAGGGCAGCCAACAAGACCAGATATTTGGTAAATGATTTCATAAAATGATTGAAAATTTGGGTTAATGTGTAGAGACACAAGGCCTTGCGTCTCTACGATTTATATTACAATGGCAGGTTGTCGTGTTTTTTGGCCGGATTCTCCAAGCGTTTGTTCTTGAGGGATTCAAGGGCGCGGATCACGCGGAAACGGGTGTTGCGCGGTTCAATCACATCATCCATATAGCCGTATTGTGCGGCCACATACGGATTGGAGAACTTGTTGCGGTAATCCTCCACCTTCTCAGCGAGGAACGCGGCTTTCTCTTCGGGGTTCTCGATCTTCTTCATTTGGGAACCGTACAGGATTTCAGCCGCACCGCTACCACCCATAACGGCGATTTCAGCCGTAGGCCATGCGTAGTTGATATCGCCACGCAAGTGCTTGGAGCTCATCACACAGTAAGCGCCGCCGTAGTTCTTGCGCAAGGTAACGGTTACCTTCGGAACGGTACATTCGCCGTAAGCGTAGAGCAACTTGGCACCGTGCAAAATGATGCCGCCGTACTCTTGGCCAGTGCCAGGCAGGAAACCGGGCACATCCACCAGCGTCACGATGGGGATGTTGAAGGCGTCGCAGAAACGAACGAAGCGGGCACCCTTGCGGGAAGCGTTGATATCGAGCACACCGGCCAGATATTTGGGCTGGTTGGCCACAATACCGACGGACATTCCGTTGAAACGGGCGAAGCCGATCACAATGTTGGGTGCATACAACGGCTGGATTTCCAGGAATTTGCCGTCATCCACAATACCGTTAATCACATCCTTCACATCATACGGCATATTGGGGTTGTCGGGGATGATGGAGTTGAGACTGTCTTCCAGACGGTTGATGGGATCCTGGGTGGGCTCGTAAGGAGGTTCCTCCATATTGTTGGAAGGAATATAGCTGATGAGTTCGCGCAGCATGGCGATACCCTCTTCCTCGTTCTCCACAGCGAAGTGGGCCACACCAGACTTCTTGGAGTGCACCAAAGCGCCGCCAAGGTCCTCGGTGGTCACATCCTCATTGGTGACGGTTTTCACCACCTTGGGACCGGTCACGAACATGTAGCTCGTGTTCTTGGTCATCATGATAAAATCGGTAAGGGCCGGGGAATAGACCGCACCGCCGGCGCAGGGACCGAAGATGGCGGAAATTTGCGGAATCACACCGGAAGCGAGAATGTTACGCTGGAAAATCTCGGCGTAGCCGGCCAGACTGTTCACGCCCTCCTGGATACGCGCGCCGCCAGAGTCGTTGAAGCCGACCACCGGAGCACCGACCTTCATGGCCTGATCCATCACCTTACAGATTTTCAGGGCGAATGTTTCGGACAGGGAACCGCCGAACACGGTGAAATCCTGGGAGAAAACATAGACCAGACGGCCGTTCACGGTACCGTAGCCGGTAACCACACCGTCGGAGAGGTATTTTTCCTTCTCGAGGCCGAAATTCTGGCAGCGGTGTTGCACAAACATGTCGAATTCTTCGAAGCTGCCTTCGTCGAGGAACATCAGGATACGTTCGCGGGCAGAATATTTGCCTTTGGCATGCTGCTTCTCGATTCTATCCTGACCTCCGCCTAAACGAGCTTTCTCACGCAGCGCGAGCAACTCGTTGATTTTATCTTGCATTGTCATAAGATATTGATATTTAATTATTTATTATTGAATTGATTATTTTTTGACACAATACACTATGAAAGTGCGAAAGTACAAAAAAAATGTGAGAAATTCATTTTTTATTTTAAAGGCGGTTGGGAGTCGGTGAAAGACTGATGACCGAAGACTGGAAACTGGAGACTGGAGAAGTGAGATTAATAGTCTAAAGTCTATAGTCTATAATCTCACGTCTATCGTTCAAACACAAAAAAAAGCAGGACGGACCGCAATCCACCCTGCTTTTGTTCGTAGCACCCGAAAAAACTATTTCGTGGCGTCGATGGCTTGTTTGATGAGTTGGAATGTTCTCTCGGGATCGTTGTCCAAGCCCATGGAGAAACGGATGAGGCCTTCGCTCATGCCCATCTCCTTCTGGATATCCTCGGGAACCTCGGAAGAGGTGGATTTGCCAGAGTTGCTGAACAGCGTCTTGAAATAACCCAAACTCACGGCGAGATAACCCACACCCAGTTCCTGCATCTTCTCCATGATGGCGCTGGCTCTCTCAGCCGTGCCCATATCGATGGAGATCATGCCGCCGAAGCCGTAACCGTCGTTCATCATGGATTTGAAGAGTTCGTGGTCAGGATGCTCGGGAAGACCCGGATAGTTGTATTTGATACCCGTCTCTTTGAATCTCTTAGCCAGATACATGGCATTCTCGCTGTGTTTCTTCATACGGATATGCAAGGTGTGCAAGTTCTTCTGGATGCTGGTGGAACGGAAGGTGTCCAACACGGGACCAAGCAACATGGCCGTACCGTCGTTCACATCAATCAAAGAGTTGATGTAAGCAGCGGAACCGCAGATGGCACCGGCCACACAGTCGTTCATGCCGTTCACATATTTTGTCATACTGTAAATCACCACATCCGCGCCAAGACGGTACGGGGAGAAAATCATCGGGGTGAATGTATTGTCAACCAATAATTTAGCACCAACAGAGTGGGCAATCTTGGAAAGTTCCGGAAGATTGGCAATACGCAGCAGCGGATTGTTCATCGTCTCGGTATAGACAACCTTGGTGTTGGGACGGATGGCTTTCTTCACGGCATCCAAATCCTGCATGTTCACAAAAGTGACATCCACATTGAACTTCTTGAGATAGTTGTTCAGGAAAGCGAATGTGCCGCCGTAGGTGGTCATGCTGGAGAGGATATGGTCACCGGACTTCACCTCATGCAACAAAGCTACCGTAATAGCAGCCATACCGGAACCAGTGGTCCAAGCCAGCTCAGTGCCTTCAATAGCGGCCAGTGACTGTGCCAGCGACAGGGTGCTGGGATTCCAGTGGCGGGAGTAGAGGAAGTAACCCTCGGTTTCGCCGTGGAAGGTGTCGGTCATCGTTTTGGCCTGTTCAAACATAAAGGTTGCGCTATCGCAGATAGCCGGGTTGACACCTCTATAGGCATCTTTTTTGTCCAATTTTTCCAGATTGGTTGCGGGATCGAATTTTTCCATATTATTTTTGAATTAGATTATTGTTGAAATTTGGGATTGCAAAAGTACAAAAAAAATCATAGTTCAAAGTCCAAAATTCAAAGGATAGACTTTTCGTTTTTTTTAAGCGTCCGATAAAAGTGATGTTTTTTTCATACTTTTGCGCTCGTAAAAAACACACTGCTATGATGAAGAACATCCGATTGACAATACTTTTAGGGCTGTTTATAACCACCATTTCTTGTTTGCAGGCACAGATTGCCGACTTGGACGAGAAATATGCGGCGGAACTGCTGAAACCCAGCACGCCCGCACCCGACTTCCAACTCCAAACTCCCGATGGCAAAACTTTGAAATTCAGCGACTTTGCCAAAGGCAAATATGTCGTCATCGACTTCTGGGCCTCTTGGTGTCCCGACTGCCGCAAAGACCTGCCCGAGGTTATCCGGATGTACAACAAATGGCACGAAATGGGCGTGGAGTTCCTCGGTGTCTCCTTCGACACCGACAAGCAGAAATGGACGGACTACATTGCCCAATCCGGCATCCCCTACCCGCAGGTGAGCGAGCTGAAACGGATGAACCAGTCGGAGGTGGCCAAAGCCTACGGCGTGCGCTGGATTCCCTCCCTCTACCTCATCGGCCCCGACGGCAAAGTGCTGGTGAGCACGGTGTTGTCTTATAAGATTGAGAATATGCTGTACAAGAATTTCGTGGAAAGTGTTGCACTCCCGTTCTATGGAAAATATGACACGATTGCCATTGACGGCAGCAAAGGAAAACTATGGGCCCGATTGTACAAACCAGAACTGAAAGCAGGACAACTATGCGACCTCGTCATCCTCTGCCATGGACTGAACTGCGACCATGATTTCTCACTGATGCGGCGTATCGCCTACTATCTGGAAAACGACTTCGCAGTTCTGGAATTCGACTTCAACGGGCATGGCAAGAGCGAGGGCAAGTTTGTGGACATGACCATCGCAAATGAGATGGAGGACTTGGAGCAGGTGCTCGCCTATGCACAGGATCTGCGGTTTGTGGACGACATCGCCTTGGTGGGCCACTCGCAGGGTGCGGTGGTGGCCGCGATGGTGGCAGGCAAGCATCCCGACGACATCAAGGCGGTGGTGCTGCTGGCGCCGGCCTCCTCCGTGCGCGATGATGTGGTGCGCGGCAACCTCTTCGGCATCGACTTCGACCCCCTCGACATGCCCGACAGCCTGGCGCTCAACAACGGCATCGCTCTTGGATACAGATACTTGAAGACAGCCTCCACCCTTCCTATCTTTGAGACAGCAGCCAACTACCACGGCAATGTCTGCATCATCCACGGCAACGCTGACCGCCTGGTGCCCTACACCTGCAGCGAGCATTTCCACCAGACCTGGACCAACAGTGAATACTATCTGTTGAATTACTATGATCACAATTTCACTGTCTGCCCGTACCGTCCCGTTGAGATTGTAGAGGACTATCTGAGGCGGGTAATGCGGTAGCATCTGCAAATTCCGCAACTTTTTTCATTCCCGACGTCACCTTTTACCATCTTCATCCGTTTAACAGTTGAATCGATTCGATAAAAACGGAAATGTATAACCTTAAAAAAATAAATAGTTATGAAAGAAATTGTAGATATCCTTGCGATGGTACTCGTAATCGGTGGATTTTGCATCGCATTACCGCTGATAATCGTGTGGCTGACCAACAAGCGGAAAAATCACGAAATCGACAAGAAGACGGAGATCCTGATGGCCTTGTTAGAGAAAAATCCCAACCTCGACCCGGCTGAAGTGTTAGACAAACTGGATATGTCGTTGGAAGACGGAAAGAAACCCCTGAAGGAAAGACTGTTAGAAAAAATTTTGGGCGGTTGCATCTGCACATTAATCGGAATAGTCCTCTTCTTCACCCATCTGTTTGATTTTGTGTTTTTAGGAGACAAGACCACTGGAGTAGTCGGCGGCGGCGTATTAACGGCCGTAGGCATAGCCCTTATCATCCATTACTTTGTCAGCAAGAAGATGCTACAGAGTGAGATAGAGACTGAAGAGAAACGGATAACCGAGAAATAAATCTCCGAATGACACGAGAACAATTCATAGCCTTAGTTTCGGAGGAGCAGGAGTCTTTGCGAAGATTCCTGCTTGCCCTGTGTGAGGGTGACCGGATGGAGGCGGAGGACATCGCGCAGGAGGCGATGGTGAAGGCGTACATCGCGATGGAGCGGTTCG
>JAEEGL011541665.1_pt1 | contig 24501 bp, 18 predicted proteins | sample 9134231 | NCBI WGS metagenome assembly JAEEGL01 (sample SAMN16246548, study PRJNA631951) | gut metagenome | biome: gut microbiome; feature: rumen; material: fiber-attached | host: Bos | place: Iran: Karaj | collected 2018-10
AACACCATAGATAAGCGGAGAAACACCTGCAGCTTCTGCAGCAGCAAGGCAGCCGAGAGCTGTGGGATCGTTTCCGCCGAAGATAGCAACTACATCGGGATGAGCCGTAAGAAGGTCAGTACACTTCTCCTGAGCAACCTGTAAGTTACCTACAGCATCCTGCTGGCCTACGATATTGAAGCCCTTGCCGTCGATGGCATCAAGGAAGCCGTTTACACGATCGGTAACAGACTGCATCGTAGGAGAATCAAGAACGAGGATATCGCCGCCGTCGGGAAGCTTCTTTGCAAGGTCCTCGCCGCATACGAAACCGGCGTTGTAGTTATCGGAGCCTGCATAGGAAACGAGATAGCTCATATCTCCAACCTGGGTATCAAAACCGAAGATGGGGATGTCTGCTTCCTTGAGCATGTCAAGGGCGGGAATGATTCCGTCGGCATCAACGGGGTTAACGAACATGTAATCGATACCTCTTGAGATAAGATCCTCTACCTGGTCGATCTGGGTATTGGAATCATTCAGAGGGTCAACCGAAACAAGCGTATCACCGTGGCCTTCAACTACCTCTCTGATCGAGCCTTCAAGAGCTACGAAGAAGGGGTTCGTGCCATCCATACAGGTATAGCCGAATACCTTGCCGCCTGCCGCAGCATCTGCGGGAGCAGCTTCCTCTGCGGGAGCCTCAGCCTCTGCAGCTTCCTCTGCGGGAGCAGCATCAGCGGGCGCTGCCGGAGCGGCAGCAGGCATCCCTGCGCAGCCTGCGAGCATGGAAAGGACCATTGCCGAAGAAAGAATAGCGCTGATAATTTTCTTTTTCATTTCTACCTCCTGTGAATAATTAATTTGTAAGATTTGTACAGTTTGAACAACTGTACGACTACAATTATATTCATTTCCACCATCAAGTGCAATCAATTTTTCAAAAAAAATACTGTTTTAAACGAATGCTGTCCCCCTCACATAGTCTCAAATATGAGCCCGAAGCAGCCGGGCCCCAGCACCGTTGTGACCGCGGCGCCGGCCCTCTGAAGGATTATCCTGTCAAAGGTCATTTTTTTCTCCACCATCGCCCTTATCTGAGAAAGCTCCTCATTGTCAAGGCCTGTATGGGTAATGAACAGGCAGCCCGTATCGACACGGCTTGTGGGACTGTTTCTTAACATTCTCTGTACGTGGGTCTTTATAACCCTCTCCCTGTTGCCCAGATAAACACGTCTCACCCGTATCCTTCCTCCCTTTATCTCCAGAACGGGATGAAGGTAGAAGATCTGGGAAAGACGGGTGAAATAGGCAGGGACGCCCCCGGTCTCCTCAAGATGGGAGGGATCCTCCACAACAAAGCCTGCGCTTATGTTTTCCCTGCTTTTTTCAAGCTCTTCGCGTATCTGTTCAACGCTCTTCCCCTCACTCGCCAGGTTTCTCGCCTTCAGCACAAGCATGCCGAGGCCGCTTGAGATCGAGCCGCAGTCGAAAACAGTCACGTTATCGAAGGTCTCCGAAGCAGCCAGAGCCCTTTTGTAGCCCTCGGACATAGTCCCGGACATGGAAATATGGATGATATTTATGGCATTCTTAAGCTGGGCGGCGAAGAACTGCTCATATTCCTCCTGTGTAGGAGCATCGGAGCGTATCCTTGCCCCCTTCTCCTCCATAAAGGACAGGATGCCTCTGCTGTTAGTCTCCGTGCCGTCGAAGAAATCACCCTCATTTATATATACATGATAAGGAATAATGGCAATATCGTTTTTATTCCTCTCCTCCTCGGGCAGATCACAGACACTATCGGTAGTGATGAGGATCAGAAAACGCCTTACGCGGTGGGCCTTGAGAGAATAGCTTCGGTCCGATGCCTCTGCGCCGTTAAACCGTATCATCCCTCCCGGCAGCTGCCTGATGATCTCCTCCTCAAGCTGATAGCCGCTGACAGGCTTTAACAGATATCCGTCAAAGCCCTCCCGCATATACAGATTCTGATTCTCCATTCCGGCATTGGCGGTAAGCGCCACGATCTTTGCGTCCCTGCACAGGCCCCCCGCCTGCTCTCTTACGCGGTGCATGCAGGTGATCCCGTCCATTCCGGGCATCAGATGATCCATAAAAATAAGATGATAAGCGTTGCCCAGAGTCATCTGCAGGGCCTGAACGCCGCTCTGTGCCGTATCCACCCGGATCCCCGTATCTCTCAGAAGCTTTTTTACCACCATCAGGTTGGTACTGTTGTCATCCACAACAAGAAGCCTCACATCCGGGGCCTCAAAGCTCTGCCCTAACAGCCTCTTCTGAACATTCTGCTGGTACGACTGCAGATCAAGGGCTCCGACCTTCTCGTCATCCACAAAGCCCTGGGGGATCTCCACCGTAAAGGTACTCCCCTCGGTATAGATACTGTTTACGCGGATCTCCCCTCCCATCAGATCCAGCAGCTCCTTTGTAATGGACAGTCCCAGTCCGGTACCCTCTATCAGCCTGGTCTGCTGTTCATCGATCCTTCTGAAGGCGGAAAACAGATAGGGCATGCTTTCCTTTCTTATGCCCATCCCCGTATCTGTAACTCTGTATACCATGGTCACATCCTGCTTCTCAGTTATCTTCGTGCCTATAAAAAAGCTGACCGAGCCGCTGTTTGTGTACTTGACCGCATTGGTCAAAATGTTCAGCAGGATCTGTTCGATCCTCACCTCATCTCCCACGAGCCTCGCGGGAACCTCCGGATCCACGTCGATATTGAATTCCAGCCCCTTTTCCTTTGCCCGTCCCCAGATCATGTTCACGATCTCCGAAAGCATATTGCCGGTGTTGTACACAACGGGATTGATGTCCATCCTTCCGGACTGGAGCTTGCTCATATCAAGGATATCGTTGATAAGGTTTAAGAGCATCCTGGAGGAGGACTGTATGATGGCGGCATCCTCGGCAACCTCGGGAGTGGTCTCCTCCCTGAGGATCATCTCGTTCAGCCCTATAATGGTGTTGACGGGCGTCCTGATCTCGTGGCTCATATTGGAAAAGAACCTGTTCTGTGACTTGTTCATGGCATCGATCTCTTCTCTTCGCGCCTCTGACCTTTTATTTTCAAGGCGGTAGAGGTAGGTCTGGAACGAGACTAGAAGCAGCATCATACAGCTGACGATGATGAGCGTCGTAAAGGAATCCAGAAAGGCCATATCCTCCGTGTGGGGGATGACCTCTATGATATGATTGTACTCGCAGTAATAACAGGCTGATATCACCAGGATCTGGCAGACCAGAAGGATCACCCTGGCCCTTCCCCTTAAGATCATGCCTATGTACAGTATCGACAGCATAAACCATATGGGGGTTCCGCCGTAGATGCCTCCGCTTGTGAAAAAGACCATGGGCATTACGCCGAAGGTCGTGAGCACGGCAATGACCACCTCGGCCAGCCTTAACTTATCAAAGCGGTAGGCCAGATAAATGATAAGCGCAAAAACCAGCAGGCCCACAAGGGTAAAAAGCAGTCCCTCCCAGTTCTCACCGATGACCAGTCCTCCGACTATAGCGCACAGCATGGAGATCATGGCGATGACAGACAGCAGCATGAACAGTCTGTCCTGAATATCATAACTGGCATTTGCCAGATAATCCTGAAGCTTTTTAATCCTCATCTTTTATGACCCTCCGGTGAAAACTCAAGCACCAGTTCCTCATCCGTTTTTTCCCCGGAAGGAACCTCCGTCATTCCTGCTGCCTCGTAAACCGTTTTGTAGAGAGAAAGGACCTCCGGATGCAGCCTTACTATCAGATCCTCATCTCCGTTCTTAGCCGCCCTCTCAAGCTCTGCCGCAGCCTCCGAAAGCCCGTCGGCGCCGATAGTACGGGAGGTGCTTTTAAGCGAGTGGACAAGTATCTCATAGTTTTTCCAGTCCTTCTGTGTATAGAGCCTCTCAAGCTCCTCCGTTTTTTTGGCTCCGTCCCGCCCGTATTCCTCAAGGATCGAAAAGTAGAATTCCTCATCGCCGTTGCAATAGACGAGCCCTGTCCCCATGAAGATGCCTGCTGCCTCAAGAAGCTCCTCCTTTGAAGGAGCCTTGCCCGCTGCTTCGAAAGGAGTCTCTTTTTCGCGGGTGGAGAGGACGGCTTCAGACGCATCGTTTACAGGGTCCGGTGCAGAGGCTTTTTCACGGACCCCCGCTTCCTCTCCGACAGCTCTGTAGGAAATAGCGGAGGCAGGCAGTATATGCTTGAGCACCCTTTCAAGCTCCGTGACTACGATCGGCTTCGGGATAAATCCGTCAAAGCCCTCTGACAGAAACATTTCCCTTGCAGAGCTTATGGCATTGGCGGTAAGGGCAACAATGCACAGTTTTTTCCTGTGCTTTCCCGCATTCATCCGAAGATGCCTCATGGCCTCCACTCCGTCCATCTGGGGCATCATATGATCCATAAATATCACGTCATAGTCTTTTTCTTCGCATGCTTCGATGGCTTCCCATCCTCCCGGCGCCGTATCCACCTTCATTTCATAGGTCTCAAAAATGCCTCTTGCGACCAGGAGGTTCATGGGCTCATCATCCACTACGAGAACATTAAGACCCGGACATACCATCCTTCCTCTTTCCATTCCCGCAACATTCTCAATATCAACATTGTTGATAAAGGAGGCGATCTGGGCGGAGTAAAAAGGCTTTTGAAGGGGCGTCACGGCAGCTGAGAGCTCTTCCCCTTCCACGGGGCCCACAAACACCGCCACTGCGATCTCGGAGGCAAGATCATCAATGTATTCCTTATTCTCCTGGTATTCCCTGCTTCCAATGAACAGATGTGTAACGTTATGGCTTTCAAGGAACCTGTTAAGCTCCTTTATTGTGATCGTGTTGTAAAAGATCAGGGAAAGCCCCTGTGTGAGATGGGCCAGCATCCTCTGATAAAAGTCTCTCACCTTCGGATTGCCGTTTTCCGGATAAGAGAAAAAGCCGACAGCACAGATATTCTCGGTCTGGCTCACTGAAATACAGAAGGAGGGATCCGCCACCTGCTGAGGGATGCTTATATGCACACTCGTGCCTTCATTAAGCTTGCTGGTGATGGTCATAAATCCGCCCATAGCCTTCACAAAACCGTCTACTATCGGAATACCCAGGCCCAGTCCTCCTGCCTTCCTGGTACGTCCTCCGTCAGTCTGGTAGAATTTCCCAAACGTCCGTTCTATATCCTCATCGCTGATACCGATACCCGTGTCCTCCACCTCTATCACCAGGTTGATCCCGTAGGGACGGGGGATGGCGCCGATATGCACGTATATCCCTCCGTCCGGGGTGTATTTCCGGCTGTTGGAGATCAGGTGGTACAGTATCTTCTTTATTTTATCCGGATCTCCCATAAGCTCTGCCGGAACCTCCGTTTCCAGATCCAGCACAAGCTCCTTTCTCTCAAAGGAATCGGCAGAGAGATCGGTCAGAAGGTCGTTGATCAGAGAATCTATCATATAGTTCTCTTTGCTTACCGCCAGCTTGTTCATATCGATCACGGTAAAATCGAGAATATCGCTTAGCTGACCCGCAACACGGCGGCCGGCCTCCGATATCGCGGCAATACTCTCCGAAATATCCTCCTCGGGAGAGCTCTGCTTTATCACGGAAGAGAGACCCATGACAGCGTTGACCGGAGTTCTGATCTCATGGGAGACATTGGCTAAGAAGTTATTGATCCTTACGTTTTCCTGCTCCAGCTGATCGATCCGTTTCCTGTATTTGTTCTCTGTTCTGCGTATCGAGGCGTACAGCTGGACCGCAAGGATATACACCAGAACAAGAGCAACAAACTGCCAGACAGTCCGTACCACATGGGAAAGATCAAAATAAAGGTTCCCCTGCTGACCTGCCTTCAGAAGATGTATTATCATTCCGATGATCCCGGTGATCCAGCTGATATTCATCATAATATCACTTTCCGACAGGGAAAACAGGATGACCAGAATCACTATAAGAATGGTACTGTCATAGATCATGGGAATATTGACGGTAAAATAAAAGCTTTCCAGAATAAGGAAAGCTCCACATACATAGAACCTGACATCCGTCTCAAGTTTTCTTGCAAACTGAAGCGCAATACATACAAATGCCCCCGCTATGAGCACCGGCACCATCCAGACCTCCCAGTCAAGCAGCCGGTTTAAGATCACCAGCATGACGGTAAGAAAGATCATTGTGATCATCAGCAGATTATGGGCGAGTATCCGTATCTCCGCCCTGGGGTCCTGTTCCTTCTTCATAGCTTAACCTCGTTTGATCTCTTCAGACAGTTCTCTTTCAATATGCACATCCAGCTGATTGAATGGAACGGTAATTCCGTTTTCCATGAATATCCTCATTATCTGATCATACATGAAGCGCTGCACATCAAGCCTGTCGCCCTCCTCGCACATAAACTTAACGCACAGATCCACCGAGCTCTCCGAGAATCGCTGTATTCCCAGACAGGAGGGTATCCCCTTTAATGCCCTGTTGCTTTCATAAAGCTCGATGAATTCCATGTTAAGAAGCTTTCTTATCCCGGGATAATCCTCGTTATAGGGAACCGGAATATTGTAAAAGACCACAGAATACTTCATGGACATATTGGCAAAGGATTTCATCTCATTGTTGCCGATTATCCTGATATTCTGGTTGATATCCTCATATCTGGTGGTACGAAGGCCTATTTCGGTGATCCTGCCACGGATATCGTTTATAAGGACATAGTCTCCAACATGGATGGAGCCCTCCATGACCAGGAATATGCCTGCAAGGATATCTCCCACAAGGCTCTGGGCTCCGAGACCGACTACTACCGACATAATGCCCGCAGAGGCTAAAAGCCTTGTGGCATCGATCCCCATAAGGAACAGGCAGAACAGGACCACTACAACGACGACCGCCGCTTTTACCATGGACAAAAACAGTTTTATTATCGTCATTATCCTGCTGCCGAATACGGAAGCGATCAGGCAGGTGACATGCGAGACGATCCTTATCAGCAGAGCCGTTACTATTCCGATCACAACACAGGCGGAAATCGAAAAGATATGTATGCCTCTGTCCCATTCTCCGCTGATGATGTAGATTATCGCGGAATTACTGCCCTGCCTTTGAGCCTCATATATTATGGAAGCAAGGAAAACGGCTCCCAGAACGATCAGGCAATTTGTTATGAGCAGTTCAAATCTCTGGGAATGGGGGCTGTTTTTCCACTGATTCCGGGTATCCAGGACCCCAAATATAGCCAGAGGATCATTCTCCTCCCTGAACCGCTTTTCCTCTTTAGGGTTTACAATAAAAAGAGTAAAAGAGGAAACGATGAGCAGGATCACAAGCAGGTACAGGGCGCCCAGCCCCGCGGATCGGATCTCATCGTCATAAAGGGAGCTGAGGGGCATGGCAGTAGAAATATAATAGTCTCCCGCTTTTCGGATGCTCTGAAGATAACTCACTCCGTTTATGCTCTGAAAACCGTTGTAGTTGCCGCTGAAGGCATTTTCGGAAAGACCCAGTTCCGAGGCTTTCTCATCTACAAGTGAAGGTATCTGGGAATAAAAGACAATATAATCATTCTCTTCTTGAAGTTCTTCAAAGCCTATCAAAATCCCGTCGTTTGAGATCTTTGTATTCGACAGGATATAATCCGGCTTTGAGCTCTCCATGACATCATTCCTGTCCTCCGGATCCAGCTGTATCTGGAGAAGTCCTCTGTGAGACGTGATCTCATTGCCTTTATATTCGCCGTCCTGTTGTTTCATATATAAAGTATAATCTACATACTCCGTTTCTCCGTTCTCACCAAGACGGGTATAATAATCCATGTAGTAGCCGATGTACTGAGACAGATTTCCCTGATCGTCTATCTCAGGATCCTGAATGAGCGAATCCGCCCTGCCCTCAAGAATGTCCCAGAATTCCTCCGACTGATCCGCAGGATCTCTGCTTAAGGTGAAGTTTAACATATTGGAAGAGGTGCCTATCATGACGCCTCTGTCCGAAAGCAGGTAGATGTCCCCGACCTCGTTCAGATCAGCAAGCTTCTGCAGCTTTTCCGAGTTGTTGATCACATATACCGTGTTATTATAATCATCTCTGATCACCTTACGGTTTCCCACGGAGTCCACTTTTCCGGCAGGATTCACCTTTTCCGAATCCTTGTCGGCGTTCAGATAATCGCCGCAGTTCAGAGAAACGATAAAAGCTAAGAGCCTTGCCCTGCTGGCAAACTGCATATCATAATAATCCGTGAAATCGTCTCTGAGCTTCGTGCTTTGTTCGACGGCAGCCGATATTTCCCTCTCTGTCCCCACCGATTCCGAAAAGGATTCCGAAAGCTTCATAAGAGCCTGGAAATAAAAGGAAGCGCAGAAGAAGAGAAAAGCCACGGTTAATGTGACGGGCAGGATCTTTGACGCAAGCTCCCTGCTGAAGACAGTCTCCATACTTGTCCCTTCAAACAGGACGACCCCGCGAAGATCTTCCTCCTTTATAAGCGAATCGGTTCGGACAAAGGAACAATAGGCGATCACAAGGAGCGCAGATATCAGAAACAGACAGATATTCCATATGATCACAGAGGTTCTGAGACCATGCATATCCGTCAGCGGAACGGCAATAATGATATAATTGTTATTTCCATACAGATCGGAAAAGAATTCTCTGACAGAAACATAGCAGCGTATCCCGTCAAGGTCTGTCCACCCGGTATAGGCATCAGTGAGTATATCCTGCTCCAGACCGATCTCTGAAGCCTTTTCCCCGGTCTCGTCTTTTCCTCTTATATCTCCATAGAGAACCTTGTCAAGAGAGGCATCCACCATCAGCACGGAAGCGTTATTTCCGATGGTGGAACCGTTCAGCCATACGGAAGGATCTCCTATGCTGCTCCTTGCGGTGTCTATTATATCGGAAGCTATACCGGTCAGAATATATTTATAGCCCTCAGAATCGTAGGATCCTGTGATGGGCTTACAGTACAGATACATCTTTGTTCCGACCTCACCTTCCTCACCATGATAGGGATTGTCCACAACGAGCTTTTCCACATCCCCGTCACACAGTTTGTGAAATTCATCCAGGGTGATTCCGACCTCCCCGTCCTCTATCACGCTGAGACCGTTATTCTCAGGCATGCTGGAAATTATGATCTTTGAATCCCGGTTTACGATGAACATCCACCTGCAGTCCGTCATACTGTAGGTTGCACTCTCTAACAGCTCGCTCTGTTCCTCGGGAGTCATCGTCTCAAGCTCTTTATAATTATCACCCGAATATGCCTCAACGATATCGTCTAGCATTATCCTGTTATTGTTGTCAAAGTTTTTTTGAAGTTTTTCTATCTGCCGGTTATTGCTCCTGAGATTAGAGATCGTTGCGGTAAAAAACCTTTCGTTGTTCTGTTCCTGCTGCCTCATGGCCTCGGTCTGAAAAAAGGTCTGAAGCATTATAAGATAAATGACAGCACCGATCCCGGTCACTGCCAGCATTGCCACCGATCTTTTTCTGATTTTTTCCTTCACGCCGCCGGCGTCTTTTTTTCCTTCTTTCCTGTCGCTCATCCTGCTGTTCTTATGCTTTACCGGACAAAATGATGTTTAATGTATATGAATAAGTTCCTTATTGCGCACAAATAACTGCCCTGTCATTCGATCGGGCAGTTATTTGTTTCATTCCGGATTTATTGACCAGTTCAGTCATATATCTCTGTTTACTGTTACCTCATCTTTACTACTCACGTTTATCGTAATTCAGCCATAGACATCAAAAACTATCCCGCAGCTCGGATTCGTACATTTCACGCTCGTAACATTTATTATATCCACTTCCAGAATCTCTGAGCAATTGGGGCAGGCGATCCTCATCATCTGCCGCTGCTGAGTATTACCGGTCAGGGGCGTCTTAGTCATCCGCAGCGTTGGTGTTCTTTTAGCAGTTCTTGCATTGATCACTACCTTTATCTCGCCGGTCTTTCCGCCGGTGATCGCTTCCAGTTCCTCATCATTGAGAACCGGTCTGTTAAAACCTTTCATATTTTCACCTCTTTCTCTTATATCGGTTACCATTCAGGGATCAGCGCAGGTCATTTCCGTTCTCAGCCTGAACAGAGCTTCCTTATGGCGCAGTTTTGTGACACCGTAAGACAGTGACATCATTTCCGCAATCTCCTGGAGGGTATGGCCGTAATAATACCGGTTGATTATGATATCCCTCTGCTCCACGGGAAGCTTCTGTAATGCCGATGCAAGCTCGGATAAGGCCTCTTCGTTCAGGAGGTTCTCGTCCAGATCTTCATCATTTGTGATCTCCTCCGGAAGCTCCTCACTAAGCTTATACCTTCTGTAATAATCTATCACGCTGTGCTTTGCGATCTGATATATCCAGGTGGAAAGCTGAGCCTTTTTTTCGTCAAAGGACTCAAGCTTGTTATATACCTTGATAAATATCTCGCTCGTCAGGTCCTCCGCGTCCTCTCTGGACCGAGTCCTGTTCACGGTATAAGCAAAAACCTTATCGTAATAATCCCTGTAAATCTGTTCCTGTGTTGATGTGTCATACATCATATAAGTCTAAGTCCCGATACTTCCTGATATATCTTTTATACTGTTTTTAATATACTCGGCCGCGCTGACGCCTCCGGCCGCCATCTGAAGCTCATCATCAGACAGCTGCTTAAAGCCTTTACCCGTTTTATCCGCAGATCTCGACCCTGTTTCGCGGATAAGAGAAGAAAGCTTTTCATTATTCTCAAATCTTTGATAATCAAACAGGTTGAATAATAACGACTCCATGATACCCTCCTTGCCTTCTGAAACCCATCCATTAATTTAAACATCATGTCCTTTCATATTGTTTATACGAAGGAACCAAAGATGTGGCAATTAATTTTGCAGCTTTTGCGGCAGATGCTCATACCAATGCAGCAACAGCCAGAAACAAAGCCGCGGCAAAAAGATGAACCTTCATAAACATAAAGAGAACAGCGATAGTCTCTCTGAAAAACGCGTTGGGCCAGAAATACCAGACCGTTTTGCTTCCTATTACAACAGCATCGATACCGACGCGTTTTGCCAGCATACCGCTTCTCAATACATGGAAGTTCGTGGTGACTACCGCGATCCTGGCATTTTCCTTAAGTCCGTCGATTATCCTTTTGGAAAACACCAGATTCTCCAGGGTATTTCTGGATTCCTTTTCGGCAAACACCTCATAATCCTCGGCGCCGTGGCTCAGAAGATATAATTCCATGGCCGAGCCCTCGCTCATGGGCTCATCCGCTCCCTTCCCGCCGGAAGGCACATATCTTGCGGGCTTTTCGGTCTTCCATTCCTGTTCCCAGGCGAAACGTATGGCCCTGTCTGCCCTGCCCTTTAAAAGGGGTCTCAGCTTTCCCTTTTTGCTTATGGAGCATCCGAGTATTATGATGAAATCCCTGTCATATTCCGGTTTGAGCTTAAGCACCGCATATCCCGCTATGCAGATCGCAAGTACAGTGCATTCCGTATAGCAGAACATCAGTCTTAAAAAAACCATGGGTCCCGTTAAAAAAACCGGCATCCGGTGAACGGGGATCCACATTATATTTATCATTGTAAGGTATAATCCGCTAAAAATAAAGCCTAAAAAATTATTTCTTCTGTAGCCTTCCTTTCGAAGAAGGACTATATTGCTCACGCACAGAAACACGCAGATAAAGCAGAAGGGCACGCAGAGCTTTATGGAAAAGCGCCGGAAAAACTCCGTTGCTGTCCCGATGAACGAAACGGCGCCGTCTTCACCCGTTACAGGCTGCATCGTAAAGCCTGCTGTAAAAACCGCGGCCAGAAGCAGCAAAAGGCTTATGCCCGCCACGTTTTTGTAGGAAAAAGGGTCCTTCTTAAATGATCTTATTATAAGAAACAGCAATATGGCTATGCAGCATAACAGCGCCGCCCTTACTATATTATTCATATCATCTCCGTTGCGCCGATTTGATCAGGCAGCCCGTGTACCGGATGCAACCCCCGGTCCGCGCCGATCATTGTGTTTTCACCAGATATCCCGTGATCCTCCACTTTCCGCGCAGATATCTTATGATAAAACAGATCGATCTGAATATCCAGTCAACTATCATGGCTATCCATACGCCTATGACTCCAAGGCCGAAATGAACACCTATGACAAGGCTCAGTCCTATCCTGAAAACGACCATGGAGAAAATCGAGATCCCCATGGTAAACCTCACGTCATTGCAGGCCCTCAGCATGTTTGGGAAGGTAAAGGAAAGGGGCCATAAAAGAATGGCAAAGCCGTTATGAAGCCTTACAAGCGTTCCGGTAAGCTCGAGGGTTTCCCGGCCGAGGCCATAGAGGGAGAGCACGTAATTTATGGTTATGAGCGTAAAGGTACAGAAGATGGCCTGGAGGATATAAGCTATCACCATCATCTTTTTGGTGTAGTATCTGACCAGAGACTCATCAGACGCCCCAACGCAGCGGCCTATCACCGTAATGAAGGCAAGGTTCATGGCCTGTCCGCTTATGCAGCCTACGGAATCGAGGCTGTTTGCCACTCCATTGGCCGCTATATGTACAGTGCCGAAGCCCGAGATTATACTGACCACGACGACCCTTCCCAGCTGAAAGATGCCGTTCTCTATCCCGCTGGGGATCCCGATATATAGCATTCTTTTTATGAGCCTGTGGTCGAAGCGGAACTTCTCTGACGGTATATGTATTTCGAGGCTCTGATCCTTCAGGAGCACATAAAGGATCGCCGCCGCTACAGCCCTTGAGATCAGCGAGGGGACCGCAACGCCTACCACTCCGGCATGAAATACAAATATCCCCAGGGCGTTTCCCGTAACGTTTATTATATTCATGATCACCGAGACCCTGAAGGTGACTCCTGAGTTGTTCATCGCCCGAAACATCGCGGCCTCGGAGTTGTACATCGACAGGAAGGGGTAGGAGAATGCGGAGATTATGAAATAGATACAGGCATTTTTAAAGACCTCCTCTTCTATCGATCCGAAGAACAGGCTGATTATCACTCTATTAAGCAGAATGACTATCAGGGAAACAGCGGACGTGATGAGCAGGGAGGAAACGATCAGCTGCATGGCCGAGCGGCAGGCCTCCTGCTTTTTGCCGGCTCCCAGAAGCTGCGAGGTGACCACCGCGCCTCCGGTCGCAAGAGCAGCAAGCACCGATATGACAAGATTATTCACCATGTCGATGAGGGACACCCCCGATATCGCCGCCTCTCCCACACTCGAGACCATCATTATGTCCGCCATGCCTACCATGATGGTAAGTGCCTGCTCGAGGATCAGGGGTATGATGAGCCTTTGAAGGTCTTTGTTGCTAAATAGTTTCCGTTCCATTCCGGTATCAGTCTCCCGCTTTGTGTATTATACTCCTTTGTTTTTGGGATGTATATCGGTAATCGTTAAATCGGGAAGTCGAAAATTTGTTCGAATATAGGCTTTACAGAGAACGGATGTTCTGGTATAATGAGTTCAGGTGAGAAGAAAAGGAGGACAAGCAATGGATATCGGCAATTATAATATCATCGCGGTTGATTTTGACGGAACCCTCTGCCATGACTGTTATCCCTCAATAGGGGCTCCGAACCTTCGGCTGATCTATATCCTCAGAGAGCTTAGAAAAAAGGGGACCCGTCTGATACTCTGGACCTGCCGCTGCGGCGAGCCCCTTAAGGACGCCCTGCGCTGGAGCAGCTACCACGGGCTCGAATTCGACGCCGTTAACGAAAATCTCCCCGAGATCCTGGAAAAGTACGGCTCCGATTCCCGTAAGATCTTTGCGGATATCTATATAGACGACCGCAGCTTCCCGGATATCCCGGGTATCTCTCCTTCGGAGAAAAGCGTGTTTTGTTCACCTGAGGAATATGAAGATATTGAGGATATCGCCGTATAGGGTGAAGGAAAGTTTATTCTTTTTTTCTTTTTTATCCATAATTCTGTCATATTTTTCTGGTATCATTTTGGTTACTGAAAAGTCGTTGGTTTGCTTATTAAGGGGAGTAAAGGGGTAAATTTCTTTTGTTTGTTTTCCTTTAACATTCAATACCGGCGGCTTGACAAACTACAATCTTTGACTGTAAGACATTTTTATATTTTGTGCTTGCGGGGAAGTTGAATATATAGATGCATAAATAAGAGGCGGCAGTTTACCGTCTCTTATTTTCTTTCATCCTGACTCTGTATGTTATGTTTTTTCATATTCTGTCATACTCAAACAGGATACCGCCATAAGCGGTGGATGATCAGCCTTCGTTACCATTCACGACCGAATCGCGAACTTACTGCGCGATTACAGGCCAAAATTTAATATATACTCTGATTGGAGAAATCTGGGAATCGCCTGCTGTGGTTCTTTTCCAAAAGTAAGGCTGAAGGGGTTTTGCAACCCTATTGTATTGTTATGAAATTTATCATCTGTTATCATTTACGTTTCCATTTATCATTTGTTATCATTTGCAAATAATTTTATCATTAATGATCTTCCTGTCAAGAGACCATATTGTAATTATATTCTGCAATATGATTATACCGTCAGTTCAATCTGATTGCCCTCAACCGCTGCGATACAGGATTCATAATAGCCATCGCCTGTTGTTCTGGGGCCGCTCACAACCTCATACCCGGCGTTACTGATCTTTTCCGTCAGTTCCTCAACCCGTTCCCTGCTTCCTGCAGAAAAAGCTATGTGTGCATATCCGGTACGGTTCAGATCTTTATTTTCATCAGACATATCCGGCTTGTTCATGATCTCAATCCTTGCGCCGCCGTCAAAGGAAACAAAGTATGACCGGAAGCCTGTCCTCTCATTATGGTATCCGTCATTGGACTTCCCGCCCAGGAAGTCTACAAAGAAGTCTCTTGTTTTTTCAAGATCATTTACATACATCGCCACATGCTCGATCACCATTTTCTCACGCTCCTCTTCTCTTAAAAAATTACCATTCACGGGCCACCCCACACCCTCAGCTTACAAAAAAAACCAACAGATCTATTGTAATCTTTTTAACGAAGTCCTGTGAGCGTCAGGGATCCTCTGTATCTATGATCACCTATTTCGCCAGATTTTCTACATAAATCTCTTCCGTAATTTCTCTGACAAAACCTTCAGGAGAGGCAAATCTGGCTCCGTCACTTACACGAGTCATCCGAATGGCTCTCCTTTTCGCTCTTGTGTTAAATCCGGTCACTGCATATCTCTGCCCGTCTGCTCCAATGAAAATCCGGTTATACATACCCTCTCGAAATCCAAGATGCTCATATTTCCAAACGTTGGCATCGAAATCATTCCTTGCTATAGTCTCCGGATCACGACTGTTCTTTACTTCCATTTTTGTCGAAAACATTTCCGGAGTGTATGTAATTGATCCGATACTCACAGTAACATCATATTTCTCCTCCAAAGCAGCCATAGCGGCCTTAAAATCTTTTCTGAATTCTGATAAGGATTCTCTGGATATTATCATTTTGTCCTTTCCCGTTATTCATTATTGAACGATCCGAATCATTTATAGTTGACTGTTATTTTAAATCAAATATTATTTGGGGTTTCATCATAATAAAATCAAAAGTTTCATATCATTAATTATCCGCTAAGCCATAGTGTAACCGCTACTATTTCGAATATAAGAAACATCATTGCCGGTAATATATTTCTTCATACTTATGTCTTTTCTGCCTTTCCAAAGCCTGGTCCATGTAATACTCCGGAAAAAAAGGCTGTTCAAAGGAACAGCCAATTTACTTCCACTTTGATGGAAAACCAACCTACAGCCTGCTCTGCCCAAACCTCAAAAAACTACTTCAATTCATCGTTTCATAAATGCAAAAGATTCAGGATTCTTCTTTTGGGAGCAGGCCCAGAAAGAGATTCCACATATGGCCGAAGTCCGGTGCATTGGAGCCCCCGCAAAAGAAGCTGACACCGACAGGGATGAGGCTGAGACCGATGGACAGGACTACAGTTCCGGTGACGACTGTTGGGAAGAACTTTCTAAGAGGCCTGATAAGGAATCCGAGTCCCATCTCAAATATTCCGCCTATGAGGCTGGCGCCCATGATCACGCCGTAGGCAAATATGCCTGCGTTAACATCCGATGTGATGGTGCCGGCGGCTATGCCTCCCAAGATGCTGATAGTAATGGCGTTATTAATGCCTATGAAGCCGGAAGAGGTACCCATGATGATAAGCAGCGGTGAGAGATTGCCGACAAACATGGCCAGAACGTGCTGTAAGCCCAGAGGGATGGCCTCCCCTATAGGGATACGTCCGTCAAGCTGATATGGATCTGTGTATACCGGCTTTTTTTTCATTCTTATAGCTTCCTTTCCTTAAATCCTCCTGTAAATGCGGATAGTAAGCTGCAGTACAGGGGTGATATGCCTGGTACACCGAATAATGATCAACCGGCGCCTTCACTTGTCTGATCGTCCATACACTGCGTTATCGTCGGTCATCGATGCCGTAAACGGCTCCCTTATTTTATCATACACAGGATCAAATCTGAACACTGAAAACATTTCGCCGTATGCTGCCGCGATCCGGAAAAAGGACTGCTCAGACACCGGCCATTCACTTTACCTTCAGGCGAAGCTTATTTGGCTTTTCTGCTCCTTCATCAAGGCTGTATTCCATCATTTCAGTCATACCCTTCAGTACACTGATGGAGAGCTCGTCACCCTCCATGATCAAATTCACAGGCGGGCCTCCATAGCAGAATGTCCACTCCGCACTCTCCAGCTGCTCGGAATACTCACAGACAGCCTGAATATGCGAAACTGCAGCTGCATCCCGCATCAGCAGTCCTATAGTTTCTTCAAAAGCAACCAGTATACGGTTGGCCCTGCTGCGTAAGATCTGATGCTTATTGCAGTAAGCTTCAATTTGCGAAGCCATTCCCAAAAAGTCGTAATCGCAGCTTTCAATGTTCAGCTCCAGCACCTTGAGCTGCCGGATGAAACGTCGGGTGTTGTCCTTTGACGGATTATCAAAGATCTGCTCCGGGGTGCCATCCTCATAGATTCCGCCCTCATCCATATAGAACACGCGATTGGAAATAGCTCTGGCGAAATTCATCTCGTGAGTTACTATCATCATGATCTTGGCAGATCGTTTGCTTCCCTCGCCTCTGGCAAGCTGCCTGATCACGGCCTCAACTTCACCTACCATCGTAGGGTCCAGCGCGCTGGTGGGCTCGTCGAACAGTATGATCTCCGGATCCATGGCCAGGGTGCGGGCGATGGCGACACGCTGCTTCTGCCCACCGGAAAGCTCGTCAGGATAATTCAGCGACTTCTCTGCCAGCCCTACCATGCGAAGAAGCGCCATACCCTTGTCATATGCTTCCTGCCGGCTCATGCCCTTCAGGCTGACAGGCGAAAACATGATATTCTCGATCACGGTCATATGTCCGAACAGATTAAAGGACTGAAACACCATGCCCATCCGCTGACGGACCCGGTTTATATCACATTTTCTGTCTGTGATCTCATCTTCATCGATCCAGATGCGTCCGGACGTCGGATTCTCCAACAGATTGATGCACCGCAGAAGAGTGCTCTTGCCGGTGCCGGAGGGTCCGATGACGGAGATCACATCGCCATCATGGATCTCTGTGCTTACGTCCTCCAAAGGAGTCACATTGGGATATTTTTTCTTCAGATGTTCGATCTTAATCACTTGTGTTTACCCCCTTCAGGATCTGCTCACGGCTGCGTCTCTTCGGATCAAGGCGGATATGGATCCGGCTCACCATGAAGCCAAGCAGCCCTTCCAACATAAAATAAATGATCGTAACAGCGATCAATGGGAAGAAAGCCTCATAGGTACGGCTGCGCACGATGTCGCCCATCTTTGTCAGATCCTGCACTGCGATATAGCCCACGACCGCCGTGGCTTTGATGAGCCCCACAACCTCACCTTTATAGGCAGGCATTACGTGCGGGATCGCCTGTGGCAGAATAACCTCGAAGAATGTTTGCAGGTTTGAGTGTCCCAGTGCGTAAGCCGCTTCGTACTGTCCACGGTCCACCGCGCCGACACCCATCTTTAAAAGCCCGAACACCGCGGCGCCAAAGGTGAGCGTGAATCCGATCACTGCCACGAGAACACCGTTGATCTCGACAGAGCCAAATATGATGTAATACAGGATCATCAGGAGCACGACCATTGGCGTACCCTGTACCAGCCAGAGACAGAACCGTGTAATGAGGTTCGCTGCCGGATTGCCGTTACGGCAGAGCATGAAGACCAGAAAGCCCAGCACCGTGCCGCACACCAGCGAAAGCACGGTGATGATCAGGGTGGTGACGACACCCCACACAAACATTTTCCAACGATCTTCACGCAGAAAGGTTTTTTCAAAACTGGAGACGATGCTGTCCCAAAAGGTGTTTCCCGTTTGATCGTTCTCTTCGGCAGCTGCACGGACGATCAGTACAAACGCGGCCGGGTAATAAGCCACAAAATCAACGGCTTCCTCCCGTTCAGGCGTGATAATGATGCTGCCAGTACCGATATCTGCCTTGCCCGACTGCACCGACGAAAGGATCGCGGCGAATTCCATTCCTGTGAATTCGACACGCACATCGAGCTCCCGGGCGATCATCAGTAAGACTTCAAGGTCGAAGCCCATCATCTCCCCGCCCTCACCAGTGTAGCTCATAGGCTCCAATGTATCACAGGCTGCCACGCGTACCGTCCCGTTCGAACCGGGCCAGTCCTGCTCAGGGAGTTTCTTGACGCTTTCATCCGCGCCCGTCCACTTGTCCCACGCCGCCCGGAGCTTTTCTTTCGGAATGGAGTCAAAAGCAGTCTGCCAGGTATCTCTTCGGGGGTCGCCCTTCGGAAACGCGAAACCGAATTCGCTGTTCTGAAGATCCTGGGGAAAATGGGCCAGCTCCGGATTGCGGTTTACCGCCAGGTCGGCGATCGCATTATTGGACAGGATGGCATCCGTCTTTCCGGCTTTCAGTGCAAGCAGCATATCCGGGTTATTATTGAAAAAGGAAAACTCTCCTACACCCGGCGCTTTGCTGCGCACCATTTCCTCAAACGGTGCACCGGTAAGCATGGACACGGTTTTGCCGTTAAGATCCGAAAAGCTGCTGCATTCGGGCCTGACCGAGGATGTCGGATCGCTTTGTGTGTTGTTTTGCGTGTCATCTTGCGCGCCGTCCTGCTCGTTGTTTGGGATGTCATCCCGTACCATTATAGTATATCGCCCGGAGTAGAGCTCGTCGGATAAGATCAGGCCGGATTCCGCGCGTTCCTTCGTATATTGCAGGTTTGCCAGGACAACATCTACCTTCCCGCTGATGGCCGCAGGCACAATACCGCCATAGTCAAAAATCTGGAATTCCAGATCCGCTCCCAGCCACTGCGCGAAACGATACGCCATTTCAATATCCATTCCGGTGAGCACCTCACCCTCGTAATAACTGAATGGCATAACAACGCCGGTGGTGCCCACCACCAGATGATACTTTGGATCGGCAGGAAGCTCTATTTCGGGCTGCTTACGCTCCCCGTCCCAAACCCAGCGGCGGAACATGTCGTCGATCGTACCGTTTTCATGTATTTCTGCGATAAATGTGTTGACCTTGTTCTCAAGATCCGGTATTTCGGACACCGGGCTGATGCCCATACAGACCTTCATCTTCTGGTCCAGATACTCGTTGTCCAGCATACGCACGCCCTTAACGCCGTTTTCCAGGCTGATCTTCATCTGTACCTCATCGTAGGCAAATGCGTCTATCCTTCCCGATGCCACATCCATGTAGCCCAGCAAAATGTCGTTATAATGCACAACCTGCGCCAAAGGCAGTTGTTCGCGCACGGCTACATCGGTAGAGCCGGCAATGGGCACTCCGAGCTTTACATCCGGTGAGTTCAGATCAGAAATGTGAATCTGTGTTTTACTTTCCGTCCTGTCGGGCTGTTCCGCATGGACCGGAACCACAAAGACTGACAGCATAAACAATACAGCCAGCCATATGATCGATCTTTTTTTCATTCCTTCTCCTTTTCCAGGGACTCTTCTTATCTGCCCATCTGTTCGATTTCCAATACTTATAATCTGTGTACTCAGGGTCTCTTCCACTCCTTTCTGCTTTTTCTCAGGCAACTTGTCCCAGGTGATGTCCATCATCTGCGTTTTTCTCAGTAGGGACAATAAAAGTTTTTCAAGTTTTTTGTTCTATACCGCCTTCAGCCGATTCAGCAAATCTGTCACTATGCCCGAATCCGGCACTATTATCTTATCACAAATTCTCTCTTTTTCTGAAATATTCAGGTTCATCCTGATCGCCCTCTTGCTATTTGCTCTTTCCCGCTATCATGCCCATAATACAGTATCTCATTATATCTGACATTTGCCTCCTGACTCGCTATTTTCTCCCGCCAATCGGATATCTTCTATCTTATGATATACGCCGCTACGATCTGCCCGATATAAATCGTATGTGCATCCCTGTTCGCCAAAGGAGCTGTTCCGTCTACGTCCTGTGGATAATTCCTTTCTCGAATGTCTTCCGGTATCCTCGTAAGCTCCTGCTCCTGCGAATAAAGAATTTTGCATTCAAGTGTTAAGGGGTATTCCTTGATCCCCGGTGTTTTGATTGTATCCGGCTCTTCAATGGTAAGGCCTGCTTCCTGTACTTTATCAATGCTGTGTCCGGACTGCATCCCGCATATTCTGTTAATATTCGCATCCGGTTCACCGATCGGAATACTGATCGTAAATTCACCTGTCTTATCAAGCTGAGCCTTTGTATATCGATGCTCCCTGACATATACGGTAAATGCAGGCAAATTCCATACTCTGCCTAAGGCGCCCCAGCCTATTACCATGGTATTAAACTTATCACCATTGGTATTCAGCAGGATCCCTTTAGATAAAGCCTCTGTTATCTGCTTTGCATAGTCATCAACCTTTACCATCTCTTTCATAATACCAGCTCCTTTCTGTAAAATAAACTATCTAAAAAACAAGTCTCAACGTGTTCTAATCTTTCTTTAATCAGTTTAATTCTATCTTCTGCACGCATATCTGATGCCCTCTCTGATAATATTCTGATAAAATAGAAGGATTTCAGCATATCTTGAAAACTGTTCCGACGGTTCGACAATAACGGAAACGGTTATCTCTTTTTCAAGGCTTAAACGACTCGATATTTTCGAAATCTCAGTTCTGTACTAAGTTATCTCAATAGAACAAATAAGCATATTTTCTTCTGGTCTGCATGATAACATTTATAATCCGTGTGCGGACAGCCGCATCATATTGCTCTGCTTTGTTCACTATCTCTTTTACCATATTATAGCCATAATTGAAACGGATTGTCTGTCCATAAAGCATCTCAGCTACCTCAAGCTGTTTTTCAAAGGTGTCGCTGAAGGTTTTGGGCCTGACCCTTTCCATCAGATTAAGATAATCCTGGTCCATAGGATATTCGAGTGAAGTATCGGACAACAGACCCGCCCCGTTATCAAATATGGGGGATAACCGATACGCGCCATTTCCATCGGTTAATACAGCAAGATTATGTGAATGCCTGTCTTCGTTAAGAAATAAAGCATCTATAGTAAGGATCTTGCACATATATACTCCGAAGCGCTTTATACCCGTAAGTCTTTCAACCTGCTCAACCAGCAGCTTTAAACGTTGCGTATGATCAGAAATTGTGTATATCATCCGGTTCAGGCTCTGCCCAAGGCTCTGCTGAAAAAGCCTCTCCAAAGTTATCAGCTGCCAGTTTCCTTTAAAATCACAGCTTCTGCAGGCATTAAACTCCTGTCCGTTGTATACAATAACATCAGTTTCGTAATCTACATATTCTTCTTTTTTCAGGTCAGAACAGCCTAACAGCTTAGAAACCGAATATTCCACCAGCCCCTCATATCCCAGATAGTCTGCCTTATACCAGATCCCGTCACGCTCAAATTTCAGCTGATTACCTTTTGAAGATCTTCTGTCCGGCATTTTAAGATCACTATCAAACAATGCCACCATACCCTACCTCTCTATCCTTATCCAGAAATCATCCTCTGCCATCCTGCCCTGTGTCTTTTCGATTATCATCATCGGATCATAGAAGGGTATATCCAGACGTTTAAGCTCAAGCTTTATTTTATCCCTCTCCCTCGGAAAACATCGTGATCCAAGAAATTCCTCATAATCCTCAAAGTTTGGCGATGGGTTTACCCCGAAGGCTCTGAACAGGGGCTTATCTATATAGTCATGCACCTCTATCACATGTTCCAGCTCATCCACATCTATGACCGTACAAACAATGTTTTTATACATATAAAAAAGCCGTAGCTTGAGCCTTTTCTCCGGAAGCTCAAGTTTTTTCACAAGCTCCGGCTGTCTGAGCAGGATATCCATAAGCGTCACCATGGGGCCCGTTATGCTCCCTTCACTCTCCTCCCAGTTTTCTACCGTTCTTACAGAGCAGTTTGCAAACGCCGCAAGCTCCTTCTGTGTCATATTAAGAGACTTGCGAAGCCTTTTTATATCCTCTCCACTGGCTCTTTTTGCTGTCACATACTCTTTCGCCATAACCTGCCTCCTGTAAAACGCTCATGACAAACTCTCAAAATAATTAAACCACAAAATTTGCGGCTAATCAATATGAATTAGCCGCAAATTTTTCGGGTTTGTTATTTGTTATTCTGTTTTTTTTATTTATTCTCTATTTTTCCAGGTGGCCCAGGGATAGCTGACTTTGCCTTTTACAAACGCAGTGTTTTCGGTGTGATCGTCTTTGAATCTTTATCACACAATAGCAAATAATTCCAGTGTAGAACCGGTGTAAAATTCGTATCAAAAAGTGGCAGTTTCAGGAAAAGTTCGTGTCAAAAAGTGTGAAATCAGTGAAAAAGTTCGTGCAGAAAAATGGGAATTCTGGTATGATCTGTTTGTAAACCATAGGAGGTTTTGTATGGAAAGACAGGTGTATCAGGAAATACTTGACTGGAAAAAAAACCCGGATCGCAAACCTCTCATGCTAAGGGGAGCGAGGCAGGTCGGAAAAACATGGATATTACGGGAATTTGGCAGACAGGAGTTTGCAAAAGTCGCATACCTGAATTGTGACAGAAATGAACAAGCGAAAACCTTATTTCAGACTGACTTTGATATTCAGAGGATTATAAGGGGAATAAGCGCCCTGACAGGAGTTGAAGTCACCCCGGAAGATACATTTATCATCTTGGATGAAATTCAGGAAGTCCCGAAAGCCATACAGTCGTTAAAGTATTTTTGCGAGGAGGGAAAAGAATACTATATATGTGCTGCCGGTTCGCTGCTTGGTATAAAACTAAGGGGAGAGCATTCTTTTCCTGTTGGAAAAGTTGATGAGATTGAAATGTATCCAATGAACTTCGAGGAATTTGTTAATGCGGTTGATGGAAAGCTCTCATACAACATGCTGAGAGCTGGCGAGCCAGACGAGATTTGTTCATTAAGCGGTAAATTTAAGGAACTGCTCAGGCAATATTATTATACCGGGGGTATGCCGGAGGTTGTCCAGGCATATATCGCCGGAAAGGGACTGGCGAGGGTCCGCCAAATACAGAATAATATCCTCTCAAATTATAATGATGATATTTCCAAGCATACTGATGAACGAACTGCCATACGTATACATCAAATCTGGGATACCATTGCAGGTCAGTTGGCAAAGGATAATAAGAAATTCATATATGCACACATTCAGAAGGGTGCAAGGGCCCGGGAGTACGAAGTTGCCATGCAATGGCTCACCGACGCAGGACTTGTATACAGGATACCATGTGTTACTAAGGCTGCGTTACCGTTGAAGTTTTATGAAGAAATGGAAAGCTTTAAGCTATATTATCTGGACTGCGGGCTCATGGGCGCTCTGACCGAAGCTCCCGCAGATCAGATTTTAATAGGCGATAATGTCTTCGTGGAATATAAAGGAGCCTTCACGGAGCAATTTGTCATGCAGCAGCTTATCACAGTTCACACGAACAGGGTATATTACTACCATCCGGAGGCTTCCCGACAAGAAATAGATTTCATGACTCAATATGGCAGCCGGATCCTCGCAATAGAAGTAAAGGCCGAGGAAAATCTCAGAGCCAAGTCGTTGCGGTTATTTAAGACGGAAAATCCTGCCGCGGTTGCCGTAAGACTCTCTATGTCTGATTACAGAACGCAGGACTGGCTTATCAATATCCCGTTGTACTTGTCTTTACGGCTTTTCAAGCTGTTGTAGGAGACCTGGCATCTTTATGAAGTTCATTTTTTTAGGGGGAACAGATGGACAGGGTTGCCTTTGGATATAAGTTGTCCAAGGGCAAACCCAAATATCCTGAAAAAGGCAAAATTCTCTATCCTCTCTCTATCATTCAAAAAGCAAGAATAATATTGAATAATTGCTCCCGCACAAACCCAAAACGCAGAAGGCAAACACAAAGAGATCTGACAAGAAACAGTCATTGATTACATCAACTCTATTAATTCTATTTCA
>JAEEGL015621876.1_pt1 | contig 24500 bp, 7 predicted proteins | sample 9134231 | NCBI WGS metagenome assembly JAEEGL01 (sample SAMN16246548, study PRJNA631951) | gut metagenome | biome: gut microbiome; feature: rumen; material: fiber-attached | host: Bos | place: Iran: Karaj | collected 2018-10
CTGGAGACGAACATGATAGATGTTGGGACCGCTCATACGGAACACGTCGATCTCCGAAGAGCTATGTTCGGCTTCCGCTTGCCAGGTCTCGTCCAGTACTAGCACCTCATCGATGCGTGCGATCTTGAACCGCTTGTTCTTTCCGTCTTCAGGATCGTAGCACCAGACATCCAGATAGTTAGTCGTGAAACCGAACGGCTCAACCTTACGGTCACGAATATCTCCAGAGTGGGAGGATTCGTATTTCTTGAGGATAGCCATCTTCTTACCCTTTGCTGCATCGGCGAGAGCCTGGATATTGGCCGAATTGGATTTTTTGTCTACGTAGTCTGCGATGGAGGTTGCGTCGTAAATAGCTGCGAGTTTCCGGTGAAGTCCCTGCTTGAGGGCGTTCGTGTTGTCAAGAGAGTCGATGAGACGGTTGACGATATATGCTTCCTCCTCGGAGAAGTATACAATCTTCGATAGATCGGGGTAAGGCCTCCTCATATTAACCAGACGGTAAACGTTTCCACGGACCTTTTCCACTGCAAACCCAGCCGCCTTGAATGTGTCGATATAACGGTAGATGGTTCTCTCGGACATCCCGAGGGTATCCTGAAGTTCCTGGATCGTATAATACGTGTTGCCGGACATCAGCCGCATCAGCCGCAGCAATCTTTCTATTTTTGGTTGGTCCATATGAATAGTTGTAATTGTCAATTAATTCAATTGTATTCCAAATTATGAAAAGCCAGAAAAGATCAAAACTCAGGGATTGATGAAATCTGTACGTCGACTGACGTGTCGTCAATGCGCACTTCATATTTGACACCAGCCTCGGTATAGACATTCGCCATCTGATGGCTGGTAACGAAAGTACTCTCCTCGAGGTATTTTGTTCTCCCAAACATAATCTTTTCAATTTCATCAGAAGTGAAGTACTGATAATCCCCAGGACAAGTATTGATAACTATGCGCCCAAGAGTGTTGATTTCCCGAAGATTAGCATAGCCTTCTGTATCTTTGTGTGGAATGAGGAGGAAAAGGTAGTCGCGCGCCCTGCTGATAGCAACATTAATAATGTGTTTCTTATTAAGCATTATCCTATCCGGCTGCGATGCCATTGCCTTTGGCGGGTTGAACACCACGAAAACCATGTCACATTCGTCACCTTGGAAACCATGTATCGTTCCAACGCTGAAGGTTATATTCTCCGGGACTGAATCCAACTGTTCGATGAGTCGCTCTATCATCTGAGATTCAGCGACATAAGGGCAGATTATGCCGATGTTCAGCTTCTTACCTTCCTCACTATGCGCTGAAATGTACTTACAGATTTCAGTTACGAGCAGAACAGAATAAATCTGGACATTGGAACCGGATAGCTTTTTCGGCCCATAGATGTTGTCAAACTTCTCCACCCGGAACTGAATGAAATTGATTGGCTTTAAAGGCAGCCCCTCGACATCGACCTTCAAATGGTCGTCCTGCGTTCTGTTGTGATGGAGAAGGCCGTTATATGAGTATCGGCTAAATACTTCACCGATGACTGGGATAGAACGATATTGTGTCGTCAGGTTGGTGATTTCGAACTGAATCGGTTCTGTGACCGGATTATCAAACCTATCCAGATTGACCATCGTGTAGATGTTCTCTTCCTTCCAGGCTTCTTCGCTGGCAATAGGCGGGATTTGAAGAGGGTCTCCCGCTATGATTACCTTAGCGTACGGGGAGAATCGATAGATAGCATAGATGATCTGAGCCAGTGGAATCATAGATGCTTCATCTATAATCACATAGTTCCAATCAATGTCGCGAAGCCGCGGTGCTCCTCCAAGACGCTGGAATCCATCGTACGGCAGACGGGCAATGGTTGACACTAAGCAGCATTGATCCTCTTCATCCAACTCTGAGTCCCTGTTGCACAGCAAACCGCTGCTCTCAATGATTTCCGAACCAGTAGCGACAAATCGCCCTAACCAGCCGGGATAATCGGCAAAAGATGCTATTTTTTCCGTGATGACATCACAGGCTTTATTTGTCGGAGCCAGGACGAGAATCTTACAATACTCCTCTTTCTTCATCAGCTCGCAAATCTGGCGAGCCACATACGTTGTTTTACCTGTTCCAGGAGGGCCGAATACAAAGCTGATATTGTCTTCAAGATTCTGTTTGAAGTCATATCCGTCTTCTTTCTCAAGTTCCTTGAAAGCCGTGATGAGTTTCCCCATCAGCTCTGTCGGGTTATTGGCATTGACTGTCGCCCGGGTGCATTTCTCCCATTTTATCTTCGCGAGGTTCTTCGCATCAGCGGCTTTGGCTTTCAAACGAAGGGTGAAGTCCCGAACGCTGGCGACTTCGAAGGTGACGGTCTTGTCCTCGCTATCCATGAATTCGAAATGAACCTCTATCCTTTCGATGGTCTCAATCTCAATCGGAATCGGCCTGGACGGATTTTTCAGGATGAATACTCGGTCGCTTATAGGATCAGGAATGACTTTACCAAAAGCAATAGAAATGGCTTTGGAGTTGCCCGTACTATCTTTCGGTTCGTCATTCTTATACTCCAGTTCGAGCAGCGCCTCAAACCATTCCTTGGAATACTTCGGCATATCCTTGACCTGGCTGCGAAGCAATTCGAACTCCTCGTTCCTAGCTATATCGTTCAATGCTTTTTCTTTCTGCTCCTGTAGCCTCTCTTTTCGCTCTTCTGCCTTTTTGTCTTCCGACTTAGGGGTCTTTGAGGAAATGGTCGGATTCACGAAACTATCGTCTCCAGTGTTGCTGAGTTCTTGCCGGTCGCCGAGTACTATATCGGCCATCTGTTCCCTCTTTTCGGCGGCCTTCTTCATCTGCTCTTGCTTTTTCTTGTCAGCAGCCAGGCGGAGGATGTCTTCTTCCGTTATATTGTTTGCTGCGGCAAGGGCACCGAGTTTCTCGTTTGCGATCTGTTCTTTGCTGGCGCCAGCCTCTTTCAGATCTAATCGCCGCTTCCGGATGCCCAGTAACTCGCACAATTCATAGTTAACAGGGTATCGTGCATCAACGAACTGCTCCAGGCTGACATCCTTTGGACGATACAGTTTGCCATCAATGAATATCCATGGCTTAGATTTTAGCATCACAAGCGCAGAGGACTCAAAATGTTTGATGAGGTCCGTGCGGTAAAAATACTTATATGTTGCTGAGGCGTAATCTTTTACAGGGATTGCGGAAATCAAGCGCCAGAAACTTAACGCATCGGGTTTTTCGGATATGTGCGCAATGGCGCCTTTTAATCCTTGGATGTTGAAGTCCGTAATGGTTCTGTACCGAGTGGTATATGTATAACCAAGCTGATCCTTTTGAGCCTTACTTAGGCAACCCTCATCATGATAAACGGAGCTTGTAACTACGGGCATCGTGAGAATTCCAATACTTTCAAGGAATTCATTCACAAGTTTTCGCCCAAATTCCCGGAGGACAGATTTGTAGAAAACGTTGTCGAAGAAATAGACCTCGTTATTACCGCGGAAATAGGACTTCAAGTCATCCGTATCAAGATAGACTTCGCTGGGATGGAGTGCTGCCACTTCTCCAGAATTTGTTTTAACGCCAATGGAAAACATCTGGCCAGCCTTTTCTACCAGGGACTCTCTGGCTTCAAGGGAAGCAGTCTTATAGTACTTCAAAAGAAGCACAAGGTCCTCAAGCATTTCATCTTCAGGGAATTCCGCTTCGGCATCCTGGTATTTTGTGAGGACATGGTTGATGATGTGGTCGAGTTGGTCCGGTTCCTTGCATCCGATGTCGGACAAGAATTTCATGGCGGGCTTACTGGCCAGCATCGTGTTGGAGATGACATTATACTCATTCGGGTCACCTTCGGAGAACACATTGATTCGGCCTTCTGCAAATGGCGGTACCCACTCTCCATTTTGCGTCTCGATAATAGGAGCGTTCAAGAAGAATGGATTCTTCTCCTCCGGGTTCCAGGAATTACGTACCTCGTTATTCAGGAAGGTAAACAGACGGTTTATCCAGGCCGCTGGTTGCGCTTTCATGAATTCTGGAGTAATATCTGCCGCAAAGTCAGCTGTGCTATAGGATTTCAGCTCAATATCGTCATCGATGCTATAGAAGTCCAGTTCATTGAGCTTTTCACACAGGATTCCGATTTCGGCTTTTGAGTGTCTGAGTTGTTTAAGCTGTTCAGTAGTAATCAGGGAAGCAAGGGACTTCGGGGAAATCTGGTAGCTCTGCGGCCCTTTAATATATTTATTATCAACGGATAAAAGTAGTTCCGCGTTCTTTATCTTTGCCAAGCAAGGGTCGATGATGGCCTTACTTTGAATTAGCGAACGGTCTACGTCGCGCCAGCTATAATAATAGCCGGGGGCATTATTCCAGCGAACAATCTTCTCAATATTGGCGTTAAGAAGATACGTGCCTTCTTTCAGCCCAAGGTCTCTCAATTCGCACAGGGTATCAGCCGCCAGCTTGCCCAGCTCTTCTACCAATAGTTCATTGACTTTTTCCCTTGGCTTGATTTGTTGGCGATTATCTACCAGCAAGAACGGTGCGTGAGTAACCATGCAGAGATTGAATGTCTCTGATGTCGGGAAGAAACAATGGACCTTGGGTCTGACATCAGTATTGATCGTGCCGTCGGGCTTGAGGTAGTAACCGACATAGATCTTATGCTTCCCATGTTCGCCCAAATCCACATTCCTGGAAAACATCAGGACATCTCTGTGCTTGTCATAATCGGCAAGAGACAGCTTTTCAAGAAGGATGTTACGATTAGATTTGAAAGATTCCGTGATTGTTTTCGAGAACTGCTTGGATTCTTTAGTTTCCAGGTCCTTCCAGCGAATACGTGTAAGATTATGCAGGAAGAGCGTACAGTTGGCCAAGACTTTCAACTTTGCGCTAATATCCTTGTACGCTGCCTGCGGGTTTTTGAACGGAATAAGGAAGAGAGTTTCCCCAACGTCACGTTTAGGATGATCCTTTTCGATTCTCTCAGGCACTATATAGTTGGTAATCCTGAAGCGGAAATGGTCATCATAAACCTCCGGGGCATCAGTATATTGAAAGACGGATTTGAAACCGATGCCGAATTTTCCTATCTTATTCGTAGATTCTATGAAACCCTTTGTGGAGTCTCCAATACCTGTGATAGAATTGATGTGCCCCTGTGTTTTGGCCTTGTTCTCTACATCAGTAACCGAAAAGCGTATAGAACCGTTATGCTTGAAAATCAACTCCTTGTGGTCCAACAGGATGGTCACCTCGGATGCCAGTGCGTCATCTGCGTTTTGCAGCAACTCGTAGATGAAGTGGGCGGAGTCGGGATACTTATCAATTACACTCTGCCATACTCCTCGGAAATCCCTGTCGTTGAATACCTTGAAGGCTTCTTTTCTAGCGTCGTGGAGTTTGTCGAAAAGCAACTCTTTTTTAAGCCATGCCTCTTCGTCTTCAATGACTCCTCCTGTCACAGACTCCAATTCGAGCCCCTTCTGACTTAGAGCTTTGACCAGGCATGTTATCTTTGAGCCAACTTTACTCAAATCTTCTTTTGAAGGCCGGTATAGGTAGAATTGAAAGCCATACTCGTCTTGCACCAGCATCTTTTTCGTGAAGTTCTTCTCATCCTCTTCAATTCGGATAGCCTTAAATTCGTATTCGCAGTCTTCCTCATAGATGTTGGCATAGATTTCCTCCCAGTCCACTTCCGTCTTCGGAAGCCCAGAACCAATAATAATGCGGCAAGGAAATTTGCTATTCTGCGGATAAAGCGCTTCGAATGCCGGATGATAATCCACAGAGATAACGCTCTTATTGGTATTCACAAGAGCCCAGGACGGAAAATCCCCAATCATTTTCTTACCAATGACCGGTAAGAGGACTTTCTTGACTTCCATAATCTATTCTTAGACTGTGTTGGAGAAATCTCCTTAGTTATTCGTTTATATCTTCAAGATATTGGACTTCTTTGCCATTGCGCTGCGCATATTCTATTTCGGAACGAGTACTGGAGCCAATGTAGCCTCCGACGTTGATCACGAAAATGCCGTCAGCCATGTCAATCTTGCGTTTATGCATATTATCTAGCATTTCCTTCGTGCCAGGCGTCCATACTTCATCGTCACCAGAATGCCCGAAAAGGCCCACACTGATAACGATGTTTCCCTCAAGTGTTAAACGTTTCTGTACCTCAAGAAACTCATCCTTGAATCGAGTACTTCCGCAGAGTGTAATGACTTTATACTTGCCAACCATAGACTAAATTATATCTCCGCCTTATCTCCGGTACCAGTAATGAGGACCTTCTGCATTGCACGCGTAATCGCAACGTACATCAAAGCCTTCTGGTTCATCATATAATTCTTCTTCTCAATTGCATCCATCTCCTGATAATTACTACTAATCTTCGGGAAGGTTGCTTTGCTGACATCGGAAAGAATCACGACCTTAAATTCCAAACCCTTCATGTTATGGAAAGTCGAAAGATTCACGCCGTTACTGTTTCCGCCGATTTCCGAGAAGAGGTTGAAGTAGGGGATACTGTTCCTATGAAGCATGTCCTGAACCGTCTTGATGGAGTTCTTGTTATCACAGGCGATGACCATCTCCTTGAACTCGATCCCGTTATCCTTGCACATCCTAATGAACGACAGGATGGCGGACATCTCCTTATCCTTTGTGTCGAAGACCTGGTAATCAGGCTTGTCTCCGTGAATGAGAGAAACATAACCGGAAAGGGTCTCTGGCTCACCATCAAAGTTGTCAAAAGAGTATCCCTTTACAATATTCACAGCTGCACGCTTGATTTCCTCTGTAGTTCGATAATTGACCCTTAGTCGCTTGCTCCTTTTGCCACGCACGTTGATCCCTACCTGAGAGAAGGCAATTTTCCTATTGTTGTATATGCGCTGGTAAGGGTCACCGACCATGAAGAGGTCATTCGGCCCTTCTGCGACGAGAGCACGAAGGAAACGCAACTCCGGGTTGGAGAAATCCTGAATCTCGTCAGCAATGACATGGCTGTAAGGCCTCAAGCCATTCTCATTAAGATAATTGGCAATCAGATTAAAGATTTCGTTCCTATCGTACTGGTCCGTCTCTCTCTTGTGAGCCATGTATTGCTCCACAAGTCCCCAAATCTCCGCACGCTGCTTTCTAGTGACAGGAGTGGTGCGGCCGAATCTAGGTTGACGATAATAAGCTTCCAAAGAAGTGATGTTATTGTATACAATGATATCCAAATACTCCCTCTTTAGGAAGTGAGCATCAAATGTACTGAGGTTATCTGATACAATATTCTCCCATAGCTCGTCGCTGTTGGAACCATAATCAATCACCGTGGCCTTAGAAGAAATCAGATTATACCTTCTTGCCATGTCCAGAGCCAATTTGTCGATATTTACAATCTCACAATTCTCTGTTCGGACCCCAAGGGCCTTAATCCGTCCCGAGATATTCTTTATGAGCGTCTTGGTAAAGGTCGTGTAAAGGACAGGTTTTCCAGTAGAGGCGGCCGCAAGTTTCTTCAAGCGGTGTAGGGCGGCGACCGTCTTGCCGGTACCGCCACCGCCAGTCACCTTCATCGAACCAGGATAATCCTTTTCCACGAGCAGACGCTGGGACGGATGCAAGAATATCTCCCATTTCTCGGCACCTTCGCGAATGACATTTTCCAGTTCCTCATCATCTGTGATTTCAATGAAATTACGTTTATTGTTGATAGAAGAGTTGCCGGATTCTTCCTTTCCTGCCTCAATCTCCGTGATGATGTTATCGATGCTCGTATTATCATCAAGTAAGTAGAAGAGATTCTCGAAAACGTCACCGGACAGGAGAGGCTCTGCCTTCTCCAGGTCATCAAGATCCTTGATGGACTTGACAAGGGCCAACTGATGTTCGGGGACACCGATTCTAAGAAGTTGTTCGTCACTGTATTTTGAGAAAGCAGTCTCCTCTTCAGTCTTCGGTGCTGAAACAGATTCCTCTTCCATGGAAACAGTCGTGACCTGGAATGAGTTCGTGTAGCTGTTCCAGTCGAAACGCTTGTTACGCGCCCAATCCATCGCCTCGTCATGATGATCGATCCACAGAAGACAATAAATATCATCGGATGCCACGCCGATGATGGCCCTGTACGTGTCATCAATTCGGGCAGTCCTAAGGCTGCTGTCCCTGAAGTCCTGTATCTTTTCCAGGTTGATGGCGGCGCTTCTCGGGTTCTCCTTGAACTTTCTTTGGAAGTCCCGCACCCTCAGCTGCACGTTTTTCGGGAGCTCGAAGAGCTTATCCCAACATTTGTCGCCTAAAAACAGTTTCATATGTTATCCTCCAATAATTCCTTTGAGTTTGTCAATTTCACCTGGATAAAGAACGGTGTAACCATGTTGAACGAATATATCCCTGCATTCATCCCCATACGGGTCGATCACAAGTTTGAAAGATTCGACGCCTAGCTGCGCGTTAGCAATGGCTGCTCCGTCGTCTCCTGTCAAGGTGAATTCCCCATCGTGATCGAAGTCGACACCTTTCTGGATCAGCAGTCGGACCATGTCTTCCAATGCCGGGTCGAAGTTCGCGACCACAGCCTCGATATCCAAGGCAATATCCGGCTCAAGATCGAACATGTCTTCGGATGAAAGGTTAAGCATGTTGTAGAGCCTCCAGAAATGCCTCCATATATCCTTGTCGATATCCACTCCGACATCAGTCAACTTAATGGAGTACTGAATTGTCTGGTTCGGAAGGATGGCGACTCGGGTCTCGCACCAGCTGCTATCCTTAGGGGCATTGGACTTCACAAAAGTATCCACACCACTTGAGGGAACAGCGTCATGATCGAATGAGAGATACCCTCTCCAGTCCTCGCACATGATCCCCTTAGACCATGAAAGGAGATAAAGAAGGTTCTGCGGGGAGAACCTCTTCTCATCCAGACAAGTCAGCACCTGAAGGAAGCGCTCGTAGTCATTGATACAGTGTTTCCAGCTATTCAGTTTCTTATCCCAGAAAGTGAGATTCCTTTCTGCCCCAGGAATCATCAGGGAATCTTCCTTCTTGTCGGCATAGTTGTCAATATCTTCCCAGGACATTGTCCATGTGATGATATTCACGGAGCGGTGGATAGCTTCCCGTTTACGGAAGTCATCGAAGAAACGGATCTTTCCATTCTGGGACGAGCCATGATAGGCATAACCATCGAGATAGAGTGCTATTCGAGGAATTACTTCCAGGGGCAGATCCACTCCATCTTTGGTCCGTTTTACGCACTGAAGGAAGAAATCAGGACGCGTATTAAATTCCACGCCGTTGGCCGGGCCAAGGCTTACCTGCGGCATAACAGTATATACGCGGATCTCTCCATTTTCCCCAGCAACTTCAATCTTGTAGTAGGTGACCAGAGCGGATTCCACACTGAACTTCCAGCCTGTCTTTGCCTCGCATATCTTCCGAAGAGAAGTTATGAACCGCGTCTCCAACTCGCTCTCCTCAATACCTCCGCCACGGGTCACAGATCCGATGGAACCGTTGATGGTCTCCCAGTTGTCGGATTTGTCGACGATGCGCTTGAAGAGTTCGGCCGCCTTGGAGCGGCTGAGTTGTCCACGGGTGTACTTGTTCTCGTATGAAAGCACGCAATGATAGCATCCGTCTTTCCCCTCATACTGGCACTGGCAGGTATCAAGGTGCTCATATGCGATTCTCAGAACCTTTGAGAACTCCGCAGTATCGAATAGCTTAGCCAGATAGCCGGTTCCTCCAGGGATGGTGTCATAAAGGACAACATAGTTGTCGAACTTACCCGTAGACTGGTTGAACTCGAAGTACTCTCTCATCGCAATATGCTGCGGGTTTCCACGGAAGTAATACTTCAACCCCAAATGCAACCCAGCCTTGAACATCGCCGTTGTCGCTTCTGAATCGATTGCCTGTACTGGGAGAAGGATCTTGATGGCCTCGGTATGGAACTCCCGGGAAAGGAATGCCTGCTCAAAGTACTCATCAGCCTTATCAGCGTACAACTTGTCCTTATGCTTACAGTACGGATAATGGAAAGCCTTCTTCTGTTCATCCTCGGATTTCATCTGCTCAAGACCAGGATTGGAGACAGACTTCCCGCAATAACGGCAGGTAACAAATCCGTGCACAGGAACTTTATTCCTGCAAATCTCAGCATTATTGGCGTTCATTACCGATGTCTCGCCAAGGTTGGTTTCGAAAATCGACACGTTCTTCACGAACTCGATACCGAACGGAATATCTTTCATACCGTACGAAACGGCAGAGCTTCCAGGATTGAACTTGAAATGGAACGTCGACTTGTATCCTACCTTCTCACGTTCATCGGTACTGTCATCAAGAATGGCGTCAACAAGTTTCTCGTTGACCTTGACGTCCCTGAGGTTCACGAACGTATGGACATGGTCATCGGATCCGAAAGAGGAATCACCACACTTCGGACAGGTCATAGGATGATTCGGGGATTCGTCCTCGATGCAGTCGCACCTAGCACAGAATCGTTTCCGGATAAGGCCGTACTCGCTGTTCCAGTCTGAGGTATTGATTCCGTTGACGGTCATGTTCAGGCCATCAAAATAGAAATGATTCCCAGGAGCGAGGTCTTTCAGGCCGGCACTTGCCGGACGGACTATCTCGAACTCCTTTATCTCTGCCTGCTTCCCTGGATCCTCTCCCTTAGGAACGCTGCCGAGGATACTGGCTGACAAAGTGACGCCAGTCTCCGGGAAAGCGTAGTTCGGCAGAAGCCCCTCGTCGGTCATAAACTCCAACACTATCCTCTTTTTCATCGCAGTACGCTGGCGGTAGAGCATATTCTTCTGCTGGATAAGCTCCTTGTACTCGTCATCGTTAGGGCTGAGTTTCCTCTGGGTAATATCGTTGTTTATGCCGATTATCTTCTGCGTAAGCGAAAGGTACTCTTGCCGCATCCTTTCGAAAATGAACTCGACCTGTTTCTCGAAACTGCCATCCGAGAACTGCTCATACATCAGCAGGAGAACATTCTCATAAGTCTCCTGAGAGTAGTGACGGCTGAAGGAGGACTTCAGGGACTCGATGTTCTCCTGAATGAACTGGGAAATCCTGTTGATGAAAAAGTCAGGAGATGAGAGGAAGTTTGAATCGGGCTTGATAACCCTCATCGTGTGCGGAATAGTATGCAGTTTTGGATCGACAGCTGTCCAGGAATCGATGCAATATGCATAGAAATGACGGCGGAGAATATCCTTTGCATTGAGGTAGCACCCAGGGGTGTTCACCTCTCCGGCCATCATTGCCTTTGGCTCCTCGAAGAAGTAAAGGTCATGGGGATCACTCTTCGCAAAATCAATAATAAGTGCACCGCCGCTCTTACGTCCAGCACGGCCGACACGCTGGAGATAGTTGGCCGTCAGGGGAGGGATACCGACATTCAGCTCACTGTTCAAATCGCCAATATCGATACCCATCTCTAGAGTCGAGGTAGCGACGAGAGAGTTGATAGAGTCAGCATTAGGCCTTAGTTTGAAGTCTGCCTCGATCTCTTCTCGCTGTTTCCTGCCGAGGAGTCCCGTGTGCTCATGAGAGTAGATTCGAGGGGTCTTCTCCCTACGATAGATCATCTGGTAATAGTCTGTCTCATGAATCTCTTCCTGGGTATAGGAACCCTGACAGTTTCGGATAATGCAGGGCGTATCCTTGGACAGCATATCCGTATCTGAAGTAATAAGGGCACTCTGGCAATGGTCGCACCGGTAGAAGCGCACTCTGGTGGAGATATGTATCTTCTCAGGATTGATACAATAGTTCGGTCCTTCTCTTCCGTCAACCTTGTCAAAAATACCTACCCGGACCAGGACTGCTGCCAGTTCCCGATAGAAATCATTGGAGACGTTGACATTCGGCAGAGCCAGGTTGAAGCAGCGAGTGTAATAGGAGAAATACCATCCACTACGCTCTGTATAGGCATTGTCCGCGATATTACGCTCAGTCTTGTAAACGATAAAAGGCTGAGGAAGGGTAGCCCGCCTGCCAAATCGGCGGTTAAGGAAATGCTTCCCGCTGTACCACCAATTAAGGTCGCTTATCTTCAAGGTCTTCCTGTATTCTTCCAGGAAAGGATGGTTGATCGCACCATGAAGGAGACTCCTCTCGAGGAATCCAATTAAGAAATGCTCGAAAGACTCCTGGGTCACCAAACCGCTCATATAGAGGTCAAGCCAGGGCTTCATCGCCTCGTACGCAGCATCGATATCCTCCTTCATGAAGTAGCTTGCCGACGAGCTTGTTCTTTCCAGGCTTCGACCGAAAGAGGTGAGCAGGCCGAACTCTGAAATGATCTCCCAGAAGATTCGGAGATCGAACTCATCAAGGAAACTGTCGCGATAAACTCCGTCCCTGACCTGAAAATCTTTCCTTAGATCGATCTCTCCAGCGTAGTCATTGGGGAAGAAGCGGTATAGGTAAGCTCTTGTGGACTGGCATTCCGCCTTCCAGTAATGCTTGAACCGCACAAAAATGGAAAGAAGATTCACGTCTGCGCCTTCCTTCTCCAGCATCTCAATCACCTTCTGGATGGATGCACGCATGGTGAAACGGTACTCCCTGCTCGTGTAAAAGCCAGATAGGTGAGCAGCATCTTGGACTCCGTTCGTGAAGGTAAGGATCTTCCGTTCCCGATCCGTAGCCTTGTCTAAGTTCGAGGAGAGGAGCTGGCTCACCGAGAGAGAAGCTAGGGTTGCCGTGCGAGCACCAACGATGGACAGGTCGTCAAAATTAGTCGCACACTCAGGGCAGAAATGGGATGAACGGTTTTTACCGGTCTGACTGCGCTCAATACGCCGGCATGCATAAACTTCCATCTGGGAATCGTCCGGATCCAAGTGGGGAACGAAATCCAACGTGTCTTTCTTGATCCGCTCCTGCAGGACGTCAAATTCAGAACTTGCATCCGGCCTGTGTTCAGGAGCAAATGTGTTAATAAGCCAAACATTGGGAGTCCTTGCCATGAACTCCTTCGCCGCATTACTCCCGTCCAGTTCAAACTTAGTGAGCATGTCTGACTTGGTCGCAATCCAACCGGATGCTCCGCACTCACGGCAGTAATACATCGGCAGAGCAGCCTCCGGAGAATCCGCTGTCGTCATATCCGAACGCCAGGTAAAACGGGGAGTGGAATCCACGATACGACGAATACCGGAAAGCTCTCGGACCCAAAGTTGCACCTGAAGGGGGAGGAACGGGATAAGGATCTTTCCACTCTTTATCTTGGCTTCAGCTAAAAGGGCGAGCAAAGACTCGAGAACTTCTGTCTTATATTTCTCTTCTAGGCGGCCAAATGCCGGATTTCTGGAGGAAAGAAGGGGAAGAAGTTCATCAACTGCGATAATTCCTGATTCTTCGCAGATAGTGAACAGGTCCCGGGTTATCTGGTATGAGGACAGTGTCTCCGTTATTGCAAGACCCTTTTCTTCAGTTTCATCAGCATAGACAGACCACAGCTCCATTTGACGGCGGATATAGGCATCATGCTTCTCGTCATCCTTCATTGTTAGCTTGTCCAGTGCTCTCTGAGCGGGGAGATATTGGTCAGCAGGCCCCACAAACAACTCCTTTGAGGGGACACGGTGCTCCTCGATTACATCATCCGGCAGGAAAGTCTCACCGAAGATGTCCGAAGCGTAATCGCAAAGGAGCTGCTTGGATTCCTCACCGCTACCAATCGTAGCCGAAGTGCCAACCCCGCAAACAGAACCGTGATCGATTCCAATCCTGAGCTTGAGACGGCGCAGGAGGTTTGCCACATCGGTTCCCTGGGCCCCATCATAAGTGTGAAGCTCGTCAAGAATGATGTACTTCAGCAAACCTGGATTCTGGATATTCTTTTCCCAGAGGGAAGCATTCTCTCCTCGCATGATGCCGTAGTCAAGCATCTTGAAGTTCGTCAGGATGATATCCGGTGGGTTCGCCACGATCTGGCGGGCATCCTCGATGATCCCGTGCTCAGTCATGACCTGGCTGAAGTCCTTCTTGTCGAGACCTTTTCCGATAAAGAGCCCGGCTGTTACCTTTCCCCGAAGACGTTCATCTGCATAGATGGCCTCAGCGAGCCGCTTAGCTTGGTCAGTGGCCAAAGCGTTCATGGGATAGAGAATGATGACCTTAATACCTTTCTCGCCGACATGCTTGTAGCAATAATCAAGCACAGGGAAGAGAAAACACTCTGTCTTACCTGAACCCGTTCCGGTCGTGATGAGGGTGTTGTGCGGCAGGTGGCCATCCTCGGTCGTCAGCTGATCAAAAGCTTGGATCTGGTGCTGGTAAGGGGGAAAGCCCGGCTTGATTTCGAGCGGAATCCTGAAACCCTCGGGGGCGGAGACGAAGGGACCCTTCAAGGAGATATAAGGTCCCTTGATCATTCCGTGTCGGGGATCCTCAAGGAAATCATAGAACGCCTTCCCGACTTCTTCCTCCTTGAACCTGTAGGTGGTTCGGATGAACTCGAGGATGGATTCCTTTACTTCGTATGCTTGTTGTAATGGTAGCATATTCTAGTTAAGATTAAACCGAGGCATGACATCAGAGAGCATGTCTTTCACATCGGCGAATGTGTAACTATCTTTCTGGTTTATAATCAATTCATAAGCCCCTTCGGGCTTCTGTCTCAGCAGCACATTGTCTCCATCGTAATTAAATGAAATCGCGTGCTGATATGAGATGCCAACGGAATCAAAGAAGGAATAGTCAACAAAACTAGGATTCCCTTTGATGCGATAATGGAGATACTCCAGCGCTATATCAAAGCAATGGCTATTGATGGTTTTCTTCTCGGCAATGACGTAATGCCCATTGTGAGGGAACACCTTTTTGTAGGTGGCGTCATTTAGAATATCCGGATTGGCGAGAATACACCACTGATAGCTAGGTCCCTTTTCAAGACCTTCAGCAATGCAACTCTTTAAGAAGTCTATAGCCGGAAGAGACGGACATGTTCCTAGCCACTTGTCAATCAAGGCCTTTATAGCAGGAGCATAAGTGCTGGCTTGCTCTTTTGACTCCTTTTCTCGAAGGTATCGTTTGAAACTGTTGTCACGATGCTTGTTAAACTGATAAAAGCGACTATTCGAAAAACCGAAACTGGGCCAAATACTGAGAATGCCGGCATAAATCAGATTCACAGTTTCACTAGACTCCTTGAGGTGTAATAGTTCGGTAAGTTTCTTAGTGTAGCTATCAAATCTATCGCAGTCACCATCGGACCAATTGACGAGACAGCGGATTTGTCCCCAAAGATACTTGTCACTCTCCGCACTTTCGATAGAAGACCTCCATAAAGGATCTTTAACAAGGTTCGCCTTTTCAACTTCCTCAGCGAGGGACTGATTATCAACGCCGACAATATTGTCAGTCAAAGTACCAATGAAGCTCGTGGTGCAAAAATCGTCCGGATGCTCATCCTTAAAAGCCCTCAGCTTCTTGATGAGCGTATCTACGCCTCCTAACGCAATAATGAACTTGTCAGAAGTGTCAATCCTAATATTGTTGTTGTCATTGAGAAATACATTCCGGCAGAAATGGACCCAATCCTTGAAATTGAGTTCCCATTCCGCATTGAAGGACGCACTGTCATGTTGTATGCCGAAAAGATTCAGATATCTTTGGATAGCATAGAAAACGATCTTGCAATCATTGGAAACGGAGTTGCCAAGGAAGAGGGAGAAATACGAAAGTAGGGGATTATCGGAGTCTAGATTGTAGTTATTAGGAATGACTTCAAAGACATCGTGATAAACACCGTTCGTATCCTTGAAATACAGGCAATTGATGTTCTCTATGATTGAATTGAAGTCAATGTCAGGAACCACCCTATCTGTCTCGGTATCTTTCTTCACTTTACGTTTTGACTCCTGATAGGTTGATAATACCCAATCGAGCCTTTCTGACTTGTCGTCATAAGAGATGTCGGCCAAATCATACTCCAACCGCTCGGTAGTCATGAACCGTAGCGTGATGGTCCTCATGATTAAAGTCTTAAGCAGATCTTCTGCTTTTTTTGAGAATGACAATCGCTTCTTATATTCCTCCGAGGATTCGGTAATCTCACCGATCTCATTTGCAGCGTATTTATTCCAGAACCAGTCGATCCATTCTCCATCTATCAGAGAACGCCATCTCTCCTCGATAATGTCATCGCACTGTCCTGCCTTCCTCTGAAGCTGAATCTCCTCTTCGAGGGTGGACTTCACGATGTCGAACTCTGAAAGCTGCTTGCCTCTTGCATTCATCTTGATGAACAGCTCATCTGACAGCCCGAATTCACCGAGATTTAGATTACTGAAAGTAATCTTATCTAGGTTCTCTCTGCAAACCGACAGGTCCCTGGTCCAATCCATTTCTTCCCAGATGGCATCGATCATGACTAACATAGACTGGATGGTCGGGTCATACTGCCAGAGATAATTGAACCAATCCCTGTCCATAATGATATCCGAAATGCTGAAATCGGGAATGGCACGGGCCAATCTGAGATTCTCTTCAGCTTCTTCCAGCGAGGCCTGATACTGTTTGTCGATGATTTCGGGGCGATTGTTCTTCACTTGGTTCACCCTTTCTTCAGCCTCTTTGACTGCGGCTTCCTTTTCTTTTCTCTTCTTTTCAGCCTCAGTTCGGAACAGAGATGCCGAGTGCTGGACAAGTTCATTGCAGAAATCAGATGAAGTGCTCCTGGTTTCATAGGTCAGTAGTGATTTCTTATCCTTTGGATCATCTCCATCGGATAGGAAATCTGCATCCAGCATCCAGTGCAAGAGAAAAAGAGTCGTGATTCTTTGCTGGCCGTCGAGAGGCTCGAAGGCATTACGTTTCGAGCTTCCATAAATGAAGTCCAGTTCAAGGGGAGCACCATCTTGAACACTATGTATTAACGAATTGACGAACTTCCGTCGAATATCTGTAGCCGAGTCATTTTTCCGCCCCTGCGCGTAATCCCTTTGTATCATGGGAATGCGGATCGCTTCCCTCTCGAGAAGGTTACGAAGGCTGCACTTAGGAAGTGAATAATCGACGTTATTTGTGTTCTCTGCCATGATTATTGCTCGAAATAGGAATCCACGATCTTATGCATATAAGCCAGATAATTCTTCTTGTCTTCTTCGTTCCACCGCATTGCCTGCAGCTGAGAGACCGATGAGTCAGTACTGGTGTAGTATTTCAAAAACAGATTACGCGTTCCAATGGGAATGAAGTGAGACCCAGCCTTATCTGTCTCAATGATGACATATCTCTTGTAAGGGAAAGGAGCATCCTTGTAACTGCGATTGATATCACTATTCAGAAGCGTCAGATTGTTGATACTATCCTTATCCTTAGAAGACAGGTCAACCTCATCATATGAAGTATCTCCGGAGTTTGCATCAAAAGAGAAATACTGATTGATCCTTTTATAGATAGGAAAGTACTCGTCATTCGGGAATTTCCTTTCTCCCTTCACTTGACTATCAAACCCTTCAATCATGTCCTTGCAATCACTCAAGAGTTGTTTCCCTGTGTCAGAAGAAGGGTTCTCGATCTTGAGAATGAAAGTGGCATTCTTGAGCCATTGAATCCTATCCTCAGGTTCCTGAAGGCAAGAGTCATTCTGGGAATCGATGTGCTCGATATCCCATTTCTCGGTTTTATACTTATCGAACTTGAAGCGTTGATTCCCAGAGTGAATGCAAAGCTCAACATTGAAGAGTAAAAGAAGTCTTCTTATACGGTCATTCGTACCATAGCCATACTCGAATTTGTCAATATCAGCAATGGTCATGGCCTTGCCCTGGAATTTAAACCGGTCGGTTATCATTCTCCTAAGAGCCGCACGCGTATCCTCCCGAGTCCATTCATAATTCTTATCTGATGCGTGCTTATTGGCTTTTTCGTTCTCCAGTTTTTTATGGACCTCCATGGGAGAACTGCCCTGGCTGACAAGAAATCCGACATAGTGGAAATACATGCTGTCATCGTACCATGAGACCAGTCGGTCAAAAGTACGCTTAATTTCTTTCCAGGCTTCCCGCATCGATGATATCTCAAGCCTAACCCATAACGGGTCCAAGGCAAACTGTTTGTCATCTGTTACATGGGCGCTCTCATCCATGTGAGTATAATCAAACAGGTTCTGGAAAAGACGATAGGAATAATCGGAATCAGCCTCGGCTGGCTTCCCAGTAAGGAAATCAAAAAGAATATCTATCCGGGTCTGGATATTCCGGGACTCATTGCTGATAAAATACCAAAACCGGTCATCCTGGAACTTCCGCTCCATCTCGTTCCACTCCATAACAATCTGAGCCGCAGCAGTAGAATCATCCGGAGTCTCTTCTTCTTTGTCCAGAACAAACAGAGCCTTGATAAGCTCTGAACTCGTCAACCCAATTTTGCCCTTGTTGAGCCTGTTGAATATGTTAATACTTACCAGGTCCTCACTACCTGAAGGAATGGCATACCAGATAAACTTAACCTGTTTCTTGGAATTCTTATAGAGGAGCGATGCACGGAAATCACTCAGGTTTATATGATCTTCCTTCTTGTCCTTGAACCATCGATCAATGACTCCTTTCGCTTCAGAGAGATAAAAGCCATCGATTGTTTTCTTCGGATCCGGATTCTTGAAATCAAGGTCAGGGCGGTTTGAATAGGATATGTCATAAAGAGAGTTACTGAATTCTTCCCGTTCATCTTCACTGAGTGAAGCAATCGAGCGCATAAGCAAAAGCAACATCGTCGTAAGCCTTTGTTGGCCGTCAAGAACAACCCAACGCCCATCTTTTCTGTTCTCCTTTACGACAATAGGTTGAAGGAAGTAACTAGCTTGATCACCATTGCTGAAAGAAAAGATGTCATCTAAAAGATCCTTAACCTGTTTCCTTTCCCACCTATATCCGCGCTGAAAAGAGGGTATCTGGAAATGATAACCTCCCGTCAGAAGCTCGGCAACCGCCAGCGGCTTAAAATGACTATCATACTTGATGATTTCCGACATATCCAAAGAATTATTCTGCTTCAGTCTTAAACACTTTTTCAAAATGAGCCCAGGCCCGTCGGTAATCATCGATCCGGTCACACTTGGTATAAGGGGCGTAGTATGTCACCTGTTTGCCTCCGTATAGCTCACTTTTCGCAGGGTCAATATTATGAGTATAGGTTTCGCCTTCATGCTGGTCACATATTGTTTCCCATGTTCGGCGGTCAACACCAACGCCTCTTAATCCTTGAGAATTAGTGGTAAAGACTATAGAACCGTATGAATCATACCAAGTATTCTCTTCATAAGACATCAAAACAGGAAATTGAAGTCTATAGATAGCTAATAAATCCTCAATTGTTAAGCCAAATGCTTGGGCGCAAATAACATCAATTTCTATCAACGCCTGTCTTCTTTCATATGAATTCCTGAGAGGGGTGGAAATACTCCAAGTCTTTTCCAGAGAAGAGAACCTTTTAAGTCGTGAATCGTTTTTGCTCCATGATTGGTGTCTATATGAATCATCCCACGATTGTTCCCACAATTTTGCATATGCGCATGTTAAACAGTTAAGCATTAAGACACGAGTAAACAAAGAGGGTAGATACTTTTTTTCAATACCAATAGGAAATGAAAGTAGTCTTGATGGGATAATGCTAACAGAACCAATAGTTTTCAAATAAAAATCATATAGCAATGAGGAGCACAGTGCTGCAAATTCAATCAAATTCTTGGACTCCTTGAAAGAAATGGATATTACAGCATGTACATGATTGGTTTTTGGTGGCAAGATAGCACCTGCTAGAGTCCTCTCTGATGCAGGACCCACCATAGCGCTAAATGCTAGCTTATAATAGTCAATCCAGTAATCTGTAATAACTTTCCCATCAGCACTTTTGATTGCTGGAAATCCTTTAAAGATGCTTTTGTATTCACTTATGGAAAGAAGTGGTTTATAGTTACTTCTAGGAATAAAATCAGAGGGAAGATTTATCAGATCCAAATTATCATAATCACTATTAAGCTTACATATGGAACGAGGAGTGCGATAGAAAGGATTGCTGACAGAGAAATGCGGGCCACTAAAAATCATTTCATAGTTGTCATATGACGGCCAGCGCGTATCTCTTTTCATAATACCTTTCTCCACGGCCGTGTTTTCTCGCAACCCGTCTCCAATTAAGCATTCAAGTTGTTCAACTTGATGTTTTGCATATGAAAACTTTTCAAGGATGGATAGTATCTCTTGTACATGAATAGAAACCAACTTTGTAGTCTCCCATGAGTTCTCGTTATTATCAAATGTTTTTGCGAGAATTCTAAGTTCATGTTCAGTAAACAAGATGAGACGATCTCGATGGGCAGAAGTATTCCACTGACCCTTAAGTTTATATCCAGCGCACTCTCCTAAACCATTATGCACAAAACAACCGTCAATGGTGGAAGGATGGAATAAATTATGTATAGAATAAAAACAAATTGTTGGAGAGTATCCGCTATAAATATGACATCCGTACTTTGTTTCATGATGAACTTCAGCAAACAACTGGAGTTCATTAACGTATTGGAAATGAAACCTTAATCTATGATAGACTTCTCCGCGAAGGATATCTCCATTAGGATCGTCATAAATCCCTTCAGGATGTAAGAGGCCCATATATCCATGATCGCTTAACAGATAGAAGCTATTGGCAAGGATGCTTTTGTATAAGTTATTCTTTTGACCTTTTAACAGAGGATAGTTACATAGCGCGTTTTGAAATTCCACGGTACAAGAGGAAGAAAGCAATTCTTCCTTGTATAAAGATTTCAAAGATTCATTGCTCTCCAAAAAGGCAGACACGTGGTTGAGTTTTGCTTCCGCAGCTTTTGTTTTGCGGATTGCTAATTCGGGATACTTCTCGGAAAGAATGCTGATAATATCGAATTCAATCTTAATCCATGGCGGATTACCGCAAATAATATCGAACCCATCTCTCAACCAGAAAACTTCGATAAATTCCAATTGAGGGTGGAAGAAATGGTACCTGTTGGCCAATTCTTCCACAATGGGTGTTCTGGCATTATGGAACAGATCACCGCTGCTCGATACGCTTTCCAGGATCTTCTGGGCGTCAGCCTTTGTGTAAATAACATCATCGTTCACAATGGGGATATCTTCATCGTTTTCCTGAGGGAAATCCTCATTGGCCGTTAGTGGAACAGTACTATCTTCGGGCTCAACAATTGGGTCGAAGAGGGAAGGCTGTTCGATGGAGGAGTCCGGGGAGGTGAGCGTGAACCGCTCCTCGCTGAAGGTCTTCGTCGAGAAGTCGATGTCGAGGATATTCTCGATGTCGTTCCAGAACTCCTCCCTGGTCGGGATCTTGTCCGCATCCTTGTAATCCCAGAACCAAAGGGCGCACCAGTAGTTCATCACGGTGACGAGCTTGTGGTATGAGCTCTTCTGTTTGTTCCTTGAGTTGGCAAGAATCTCCTTGTCCATGTACCGGAACAGGGCCGTGTTACGATAGGTACGATGCCCCCAAACCTCGTAGTTGTTCGCCGTTAGCTTATCGATCTTCGCCTGCTCGGCGATGTACTCCGAAATGAGCTTGTCTATTTTGCTCGAGATCTTCTTCAGGATGAGGAAGTCATTCTCCGTAATCGGCTTCGTCCAGTCCTTCAAGCGAGCCTGCATCCCCCTTGCTAGCTCCGGATACTGGGCCTTCTCTTCGGTAATTTTGAGAGCCGCCAGCATGTTCTTGTCGGGTATCAAGAAGTGATAGATCTCGTTGGGCTTACGGATGATCTTGCCCTTTTCGCGGCTGATGTGAAGAAGATGCGGGGCCTTTTCCCACCATTCGGTATTGACGGCCTTCATCCTCTCCTTCCTGCACAACTCATCCTTGTCGTACGCCTTGAACCAAGCGCCGATGACGGCGTTGCCGAGGGCAAGACGGTGGGCGAAGAACGGAGTCTCCATGTCCTTGTGCATCACGTTGAGCCAGAGGGAGAGCTTGCCAAGCTCGATGGCCGTCGGGTTCAGGTCGACGCCATAGATGTTCTTCGTGGCGATGTACGCCTTAACCTTCTGGCGTTCGTCCTGATAGACGTGCGGGGAGATATGCTTCTTCAGCTCCCTCTGACGATAGGTCAGGTACAGTTCGGCGACCTGGTTGATGACCTCGTTCTGGAAAGCCGCCGCACCCATCGCTGGTTCGAGGATCTTGAGCTTCAGGAGCTCCTCGGCTTTCATCTCTCCTGCTTCCAACTTGTCAACAAATCCCTTCAAGGTGTACTTGACGGTGCTCTTCGTCAAGACTTCCGGGGTGTAATAAGACGCGGACTTCTTACGGTCTCGGCCATTTAGTCGGTACACGTACTGCCCCTTGGGAAGGACAACAGTATCTCCTTGGGAGTCACGGAGGATCTCGTCGTTGTTGAAGTCTCCCATTCGGCTCCTCGGCACGAGGAACGTCCCATCTTCAGGCCTCCCGGCCGCGTGCACCTCGATATAGTCCTCCTCGGCATAGAAGCCACGGTAGGCGAGCAGGCTCTCATATACGCTACCGAGCTGGTTGACCCCGAGATTGGCATAGCTGATGCGTCCTCGGCTCCTACGGGTCTGTTCCTTGCTGAGCGACAGCGAGCAGATGATCTCCTGCCAGACCTTGTTGCGGTACTTAACATCCTTGAGCCTCTTGAGTTTCTCGTCGTCGAAGAGGGGAGAGTCGATTTTCTTCACCGTAAAGGAGCGGTGCTCGGTATCGTTGTCATTATACCCAGCAGCGATGAGCGTGAACAGTTTCCAGAGGGAGTCGTGGAAAAAATAGGAGTTCCGGCTGTAATCGCTCTTCAGGGGAGTCTGCTCCAGCTCGCGCAGGATATCCAGAGAGTAGCCCTTCGCATATGCCTCGTCGTCCATCGGGAGGATGCCGATCTCCGGGCGGGCCTCAGCGTAGAAGACGAACAGGAGACGGTAGATGATGTTCAGGCAATCGTCCTTCACCTCCGAAGCGAAGGCCTCGTCTGTCTCGTCGAACTCCTGCTTCAGGATGTCGCGCTTGTAGTAGATAGCCTCGTTCGCCAGCAACTCCACGGCATTGATGACACCCTCCTTGAGGTCCTTCGTTACCTCGTAGGTGTTCTTGAAGCTCTCTTCGGCGATCTTGTCCATCAGGACGATTTGGGAGTCCCCGGCGAGGACTTCCTTCGAAGCCAGGAGGTAGAACAGGGCATAGTAGTTCCTGTTTGCTCCGACGGACGCTTCGGAGAAGAGCTCCTCGAGGTCAAACCTGACATAAGCACCATGATCCCACTTGTCCTGCTCCATCAGAAAGACCATGTTGCCTGCGAATATGACAATGTACTGCGGCCTCTGTTCCTTCGGCAGCTGGAAAATTGCCGTAACGCAGTCGTTAATCTTCGTGGGGGATATCCTGCACCCGTCAGGAAGGTCCTTTCCGATGACGCCGGCCCATTGGGAGTACACGTATTTCTGCTCCTGAACCGTCTTCTCGGGGATGTCGTTATACTGTTGCTCAAAGAGTCCGGCGGGGACATCCTCCTCGTGTGCACGGATCATAGCCTGCATTTCCAGGACGACAAGCCGTGCCTGGGAGCCATTGTATAGTATGCTCCGGGCCGGGATGACCGATTCGTCATCCACATAGATCCAATTAGCGTATGCGGGTGTGGTATCATATCCGAGTGCCGCCATGACTTTGGTGTTCAGCTCATGCGTCTCTCTGATGACATACTTCTTGTGTAGGCGCTGGTCTTTAATCTTTCCTTTTGCAGAGAAGTAATCACCCTTCAGACCAGAAAACCGTTTGTTGAACTCCTTAATGGCATCTCCGTCATAGCCAGACAAAGCAATAACCTTCTGGATAAAGTCTTCGGTGTAGTAACCCGGCGTAAAGAAATCGCCTATGTTGTCGATAAACTTATACATGGCACTAGAAGTTATAGAAAACGGCCAGGGGGCGTACAAACGGTTCTCCCTTAAGCGTGTTCATGTCAGTGATGTATTTGCTAGACTCGGAATGAATAGTCTCAATTTCCCTGATCTCCTGATCGAGTTTTCTCTTGGAGTACGCTTTTGTAGCATCATTGAACAGGAGGAGTTGTCCCTGCTCTGCGTCAAGACGCCATGCCTCAATCTTTTCAAGGTTCTCATCTTTGCGGAATTTCATTTCCATCTCCTTCTCAGCTTGAGCCTCGGCCATATAGTTGTTGACAGCCTCATCGACTGCGTCTGAGAGGAGGTTCCGCAGCTTTCCCATATCGTCTTCAGTCATCGTGCTTGTAGGAAGAGTAGAAGCGAGATATTTCTTTGCAAAACTCTTTAGGGGAACAGGCTTTCCTGCAAGTGTACCAGTTTCGTTCAGGGGAATGACAAAGAACTCGCTAATGATCTGCTGTCCGAGTCCGTTGGATACAGATCCGTTGAACGCGAACCATGCAGTGCCATATGGAAGGGTAGAAAGCTTGGCCGCAAGGGCCTCGTCTTTGTTAAGGCAAC
>JAEEGL015857236.1_pt1 | contig 24499 bp, 14 predicted proteins | sample 9134231 | NCBI WGS metagenome assembly JAEEGL01 (sample SAMN16246548, study PRJNA631951) | gut metagenome | biome: gut microbiome; feature: rumen; material: fiber-attached | host: Bos | place: Iran: Karaj | collected 2018-10
GTTATCCACGACGAGCCAAGCGAAAATCTGTGCTTGCACAGAGATTTTCACTTGGCGACCGTGTAATCACTGAGAAGTAGCGAAGTGGATTCGAAGTGATTACACAGAGTGGGTATCGAGTAGGAATCAGCCTACTCGATTGTATAAAGCGTTGCGTTAGTGATTGAATCACGAACGCAACGCTCTTTTTTTGCACAATTTACGGGAGAAAAGTAGGGCGTGACACCCCACAAGCGTAAAAAGGCGAAAGGGATGTAGGGAATTTCTTGTGAAAAAGTAACCTGCGGCATCCCAAGTGAAGAAATATCAAAAAGGGATGTAGGGAATTTCTTGTGAAAAAGTAACCTACGGCATCCCAGATGAAGAAATATCAAAAAGGGATGTCAGAAGTTTCTTGTGAAAAAGTAACCTACGGCATCCCAAGTGAAGAAATTTCAAAAAGGGATGCCAGAAGTTTCTTGTGAAAAAGTAACCTGCGGCATCCCAAATGAAGAAATATCAAAAGGGGATGTCAGAAGTTTCTTGTGAAAAAGTAACCTGCGGCATCCCAAATGAAGAAATATCAAAAGGGGATGTCAGAAGTTTCTTATGAAAAAGATACCTGCGGCATCCCAGATGAAGAAATATCAAAAAGGGATGTCAGAAGTTTCTTGTGAAAAAGTAACCTACGGCATCCCAAATGAAGAAATATCAAAAAGGGATGTCAGGAGTTTCTTCAATAATCTGATTTTATATTACTTCAGAGTGTTTATCAGTCCGTCGAGCATACGACTGTCGAATGGGTGCTGTGATGTTTCCATTGTTATAAAAAGATTATCGCCAAGTTTGTATCCCATACTAGACAGAATTTGAATTTTGCTGACGGCATTATCAGCATATTTTTCATTATTCATAAGTCCGAAATGTTCTAATATAATATTTCTTCTATTTGCTATATCTAACAAAGTAAAATCAGGATAGAAGATACCAATATCCGGAATATACAAAGGATATTCATATCGATATGGAATGCCTTCTTTGAAAAGCTTGTCTGCTATAATCTTTTCAGATTTTGAGCGCACTCTTTCACCGTTTTCAGTGAATATTTCCGGAGTATCATCATCAATTTCTTTTCTTGTATACACTTCGCTCGTCCAAAGTTTTTTATATTGTTCGTCAGTGATAATTGCTGAATTATAACTGTCAGGGTCGCTTGGATTCGTATCTTCAAAAAGATAAGAATCAATAATACGGCGTTTACCTTGACCTATTCTCTTGTACAACAACTCATAACTGTTATTGTTCATTTTATTGAGTAATCTGTTTATCAGTTTCAACTCGTCCATAGCGTATTTATTTGCTTTTGAAAAATAGTTGTATTTGACTATGTTCTTGGCTTTTTCTTTTTCTGATGCGTGTAAATAATGATACCCACCGTTGTGGGAAGAATTTTTCTTGTAAAATTGAAGCGAGTTGTGGTGGACAATGACTTTTACACTATATTGTTCGGAAGGTACTTTACGGGTTTTTCTTGCAGTTAGGGTAATTAATTCTTCTAATTTTCTTTTTTCTTTCATTAATTCTTTTTGTAATTTCATTCTTTATCTCCTTTTCATATGAATAGATTTAAAAATGTTTAGCTGAGTTAAAAATTATTATATCACAAAAACAATATAAAACAAACACAAACAGTATGTTGCAGTGAATGGCGAAATATGATTTCTGAATATTTTGTGTTGAAAAAGAATCGGAATATGATTTCTGAATAATTTGTATTAGAAAAGAAGCGGAATATGATTTCTGAATAATATTGTGTTGAAAAAGAAGCGAAATATGATTTCTGAATATTTTTTGTTAAAAAGAGACGAGATATGACCTATGACTTATGAATAATTTTTAGTTAAGAGGGAAATATAAAATATAAATAAAACCTCCGGTGTTTTGTTGCGATTTGTAGTTGATAGTTTTCACAAAGAATATGCATCGGTTATGAAGCAGAAGCTACTGATACAGAAATAGCGTCGAGAGTGTTCTTGAATAAAAAAGAAAGGTTAGGATGATATGAGAAATAATATGAGAAATAATATGAAAAGTAATATGCGGAACAAATTTATTGCATCTACAAGTTTATGTGTTGTAGGTTTTTTAGGGATTGTTTTTGCAACTTATTATACAAAGGATGATGGCGGAAATAAGATTGAACTTAAAAAGGTTGAGAAGGTAACTGTTGAGAACAGTGCTGCGCAAGAAGATTTTGCAAAAGAAGACGTTGCCAATGCCGCAGGAGCGGGAACTGATACAGAATTTAGCAATGTTGCCAATGCTGCAGGAGCGGGAAGCGATGCAAAAGATAATAATAATGATGGAAGTGATAATGATGTTGCAGTGGCAGGTGATATTATCCCGGGAAACATTACCGGTGGGGATAGCACATCCGATGGCGACAGAGAAGTATATCTGGATGAAGAGGATGAAACCACTCCATTCAGAGAGAAGACAGAAGAGAATCCAATCGAGGGTGAGGGAAATCTTAAAGGATTGTCAACAGAAGTAAATGCGGCAATTAATGCATTGTCTTTCAACAAGAAATCCAATTTATTATGGCCTGTGGAGGGAAATATTATTCTTGAATACAACATGGACAATACTATTTATTTTCCCACATTGAATGAGTACAAAACGAATCCTTCCATTGTCATTCAAAGCGAAGAGTTCGCGCCGGTGATAGCATCGGCAAAAGGTGTTGTTACAGAAATCGGTGAAAACGATGAGATTGGCGTGTATATAAAGACTGCGGTGGGAAATGATTACGAGATAACTTACGGACAGATTATAAATCCTACAGTTGAGGAAGGGCAGGTTGTGGATGCCGGGGATGTGATTGCATGCGTGAACAAGCCTACAAGATTTTATGAGAAGGAAGGTTACAATCTCAATTTTGCCGTTACGAAAAAAGGAAAGGCTGTCGATCCTATGAAGTATTTAACTGTAAATGAGTAACAGACAGAAAAAAGAAAAACAACAAAATGAATAGCAAGAATCAAAAAAATAAAAAACTTAGCAACAGAATGATAATAATTGATTAAATGACTAAATGAAGTAACAAAACTAAAAATCGATAATATACTATAAAATAGAACGTAGAAAAATTGCAGAGTGACTTTTCTACGACGAGCAATCGTTCAATAACATTTTATTGTCAACTGCTTTATATAGATATAGCCCGGTGTAGCTGTTTATTTCGGAGTACTATTCGAAAATGATAGTTGCATCGGGCTATTGTAATAATATTAATTGCAGATATTTCAAGTCACCAGGCAACCATCAGTCAGACATTAGGTAATTATCAGCCAGTTACCAGACAACCATCAGTCAGACATTAGGTAATTATCAGCCAGTTACCAGACAACCATCAGCCAGACATTAGGTAATTATCAGACAGTCACCAGGCAACCATCAGCCCAGCATTAGGTAATTATCAGCCAAAAATCAGCCAAAAATCAGTCAACCATCAGCCATATATTGACAATTATTTCCACCTTCAGTCTTGTAGTTATTACCTGATTGTTTTATAATTATAATATCATGTTGCGGATAATTCAGTATGGAAAACTGGGGAAAAAACAGTCTTCTTTAGGGACGTTAGAAAGGGGACGGAATATGGAAAAGAGCAGAAAACTTAAGTTGTTTCTTATTATTTTTTCTTCGTTGATTGTTGTTGCCATGGGCGTTATGGTAATAATCAGTATCGTTGAAAAAAGTTATAAGGATTCGGAATTCAAATTGGAGTACTCATACTCTGTTGACAATCAGTGGAAAGATAAGAATGGTAAGGAGGTTGACCTGACTGATTTGAAAGCTGTTCCTAAAAACGGAGACGGAACGCTTTCTATTTTTACCGAACTTTCAACGAAAGGAACGGAAGGAATTAATCTTATTTATCGAAGCGATGATTGCAGCACACAGTTGTATGCAGGAACAGAGCTGTTGTATGAAACTAATAGAGTTGAATCGATGCTTTATGACAAACCGATTGGTGTAAGGTGGAATCTGATTCGTATTGATAATGAGAATATGAATAAGAAGATTGAAATTAGAATCAAGCCTGCATACAGTGATAGGCCGGTTTATATTGACAGCACCTATGTTGGAGACAGAGCCAAACTTGTTCTTGATATTATAAATAACAACATCATCAATGTTTTGATTTGTTTTATCATGTTCATAATAAGCATTTTGTTGTTTGTTTATTCGTCTCTGACTACTATTTTTTCAAAAAGTATTACAGCTGAAAAGGACTACGGACTTGGATATCTGGCATTTTTTGCGTTTATTACGTCTGTTTGGGCTATGATTGAGACCAATACCTTGCAGCTTTTTGCAAAGGATTTGAATCTGATTGAGATAATATCCAAGATGCTTGTGCTCATTGCACCGGTTCCGCTGTTGTTCTTTATGGACAGTTGTTATGGCATTCTCAAATGGCTCGTAGTAAAGGTTATTATCGTATTAGACTTGATATACATATCAGTTGCCATTATTTTTCAAAGCTTTAAAATATATGATTTGGAGCAGACGATTTTTATTGTTTATGGATTTTACGGAATAATAGTATTACTTATTTTCGTCGTAATAATTTGCAACGTAAAGGTTGATAGCAAACAAAGAGATTATAAGGTGTATTTTTTGTTGCAACAGTTAGGATTTTTTTTCCTTGCAATTTCACTTATTGCTGATATGGTAAGAATGATTTTTGGATATACAACAGACAAGGCTGTGATTGCAAGAGGCGGCATTGTAGTGTTTTTGATGCTAATCTGCATAGGCAATGTTTATAGGATTATCAACGTTATTCAGTACGGAATGAAGACGGAGTTTGTCGGACAACTTGCGTATTCAGACGGACTCACGGAAGTGGGTAACAGAACAGCTTACGAAGAAAAACTCAAATCCATTGAGAACAGAAAAGAGGGCAAGTTTGGAATTGTAATGCTTGATGTAAATAACTTAAAGATTGTAAATGACAATTTTGGACACGAAATGGGTGATAAACTCATACGTTATGCATCTGATCTTATAAAGGACACCTTTGGCAAGATTGGAAAGGTCTACAGAATTGGTGGCGACGAATTTGCGGTTATTATATTTAATGCCAATCCACAGGAGAATTACAATATTTATGTGGAGGATTTCAAGGAGCAGATGGATGAACTGTACAAGAAGAATGAAGACGAACTTCCTATAGTTGTTGCCCATGGATTCTCATGGTGCGACCAACTCACTGAGAATGAGATTAAGCACACAGTAAAGAGAGCGGACGATATAATGTATGAGAATAAGAAGGAATTGAAGCTATTGTATCCTACATACCTGAAGGATTTTAGAAAGGGACATTTATAAGTAAGACCATATCATTAAAGTCTGGCAGTTTTGAGAGAACCATATCATTAAAGTCTGGCAGTTTTGAGCATAACCATATCATGAAGGCTTAGGCATTTTTGAATTAAAAACCATATTTGGAACGGAATATAAATATAATGGAAGAAATGCATTTTTAGGGGAGGTGCATAATGTGCTGGAAAGAAGGATTTTTAAAAGTTTAGTAGTATTTACATTGATTGCCTGTATGGTGTTCCCGTTTGGAATGCCGGGACGTATTATTGTGCGGGCGGCCACACCAATCTGTGATACATACAGTGGGATGAATATCAACGCTCAGAATTATGACAGATGGTCAGCCACCGTCAAGTCATATCTTGTTCCAATGTCTGACGGAAAGCTCATGAGAGTTCAGTACGGAGATAAGATTGGCGGAGTGTTGGTTGAGTATTACGACAAGTATTATAACTTTAAGAGCAAGAAGATTATTACAATGGAATTGCCGATATTTGGTGGATTTTTTGTCGCAAATGATTATTACGTTCTGCTCACGGGACAGGAGAACAGGAATCAGAATGAGGACACAAAAGTATATGAAGTTACCAAGTATGACAAGAACTGGAATAAGCTTGGAACAGACTGTATAAAGGGAGCGAACACAACAGTACCATTTGATGCAGGTTCTGCAAGAGGAGTTGTCTACAATAATCTGCTCTATATCAAGACATGCCATGAGATGTACAGCGGACATCAGGCCAATGTATCAATAGTATTCAATCTGGATACAAATAAGATTGTTGACTCTTACACAGATGTTATGAATACTTCATACGGATATGTAAGCCATTCTTTCAATCAGTTCGCAGGAATTTCTGACGACAAATTTGTATGTGTAGATCATGGAGATGCGTATCCAAGATCTATTCTGTTGACAAGATACAATGTTCTTGCATCGACCGGAAAGGTTACTCTTGGATATTCACAGAGATGTTCATTGACAGATGTTATGACATTTCCCGGAAATACAGGAGACAATGTTACCGGAGCGTCTGTTGGAGCTTTTGAGGTAACTGATACAAGTTTCCTTATAGCGGGAAATTCTGTAGTACAGGATGAATCTAACACGTCCCATAAGACACGAAACATATTTGTTGCTTCGGTAGATAAGTCTACAATGCAGGTTAATACAACCTGGCTCACATCATTTAAAGAAGGGGAGACAACCACGAGAACCCCTCATATGATTAAGATGGCAGATAACAAATATATCGTTATATGGTCGAGAGATTCTCTGGTATATTACACAACAGTGGACTCAACGGGCAAGAGACTGACAACAATCAGATCCTTTGAGGCAGAGTTGTCAGACTGCGTACCGGTTATCTACAACAAGAAAGTTGTCTGGTATACATGGCGTAACAATGTTAATACATTCTATGAGATAAGTGTTTCTAATCTCGCCAATACAACGGTCACACCTATTGAGAACGGACATCATTATGAGAGTCTCGGTGTGAGCAATGGTTATGCAGACCTTCACTGTACGGTTTGCGGACATGATGAGCACATGGCTGTCCCTACAAAGCAGTCGGTGTGGTGGAACACAGATGTCAATTCATGGAGCTACTCAAGTTGGGTAAGTGAATCCCAAAAGGTTGGAAATTATGTTCAGTGTTGGGTGACATTAGAACCCGATTCGGGAGTAAATACAGATATTTCTTTTGAGCCAAGTGACAAGTCGGCAATGCGCGTAGAGTATCTTTCTGATAACAAGGCAAAGATTACCATGCTAAAGGCAGGAACCTATTATCTTGCAGTGTATCCGACATATAATCCGGGAATTAAGGTTAACAAAAAGTTTGTTGTGACAGGACCGGGTATTGAACTGAACGGATTCCAGATAAGCAACATTAATAAAGGATTTAGAACTGTATATTCAATAGACAGCAGCATAGATGGAAAGACAGTGAAGAGCTCCGGAGTTATTTATTCAATTAACGGAGTTGATGATTCACAGATTCTATACAACAGCACAAATCAGGATGTAAAGAGCATAAAGAGTACTACATCCGGTAAACTTCAGACTAATTACTCCGGAACAGGAACCCAGCAAAGTTATGCAATGACGATGAAGTTTGGCAATGCAAAGTCCACGCTTTTCACTACAAAGTATAAAGTCAGGGCATATGCAGTTCTTAGCGATAATTCAGTCAAGTACAGTGATGTGTATGAATTGACCATATATAACATTGCAGACAGATTATACAAATACAAGATGATGGCTACCCAGGAGGGACATGAGTATCTGTATAATGAGATATTGACGAGAGTCAAAAGTAGTTACACTGCTGTAAGTTATACAAATGCAAATTATGGATTGTACAATTGATAGAGAAATATTTATAATGTGCCGCCCGGATCAATAAATATGAGATGGGCGGTTCATTATGGAATTGCAGAAACTGCAAAAACAGAAGAAATAAAGAAAAAATAAAAAACAAATATAAGAGAGGCAATATAATGGAAAAATATGTAATGGCATTAGACCAGGGGACTACAAGTTCAAGATGTATTTTATTTAATAAGAAGGGAGAGATAATCTGTCAGGAGAATGTTGAGTTTGAGCAGATTTATCCAAAGCCTGGCTGGGTTGAACACAATCCGGAGAAGATTTGGCTCTCACAGTATGAAGCAATGAAGCTGGTTATGGATAAGGCGAATGTTTCACCAAAGCAGATTGATTCAATAGGAATAACTAATCAGAGAGAAACAACAATTGTGTGGGATAAATATTCAGGAAAACCGATATACAATGCAATCGTGTGGCAGTGTAGAAGAACTGCGGATATTATTGACGGGCTGATTGAAAAGGGATTGTCAGACATGATAAAAGAAAAGACAGGTCTGCTTGCTGATGCATATTTTTCAGGAAGTAAGATAAAGTGGATTCTTGATAATGTGAAAGGCAGCAGGGAGCGTGCAAAGAACGGTGATTTGCTATTCGGGACTGTGGATACGTGGCTCATGTGGAAATTGAGTGGCGGAACAATTCATGCCACGGATTATACCAATGCTTCCAGAACAATGATTTTCAATATTCACGATTTGAAGTGGGATGGTGAACTGACAGAACTGCTTGATATTCCAATGGAGATGCTTCCACAGACAAAGCCTTCAAGTGGGTTGTTTGGTTATACGGATGAGACTGTTTTTGGAGCAAAGATTCCAATTTGCGGAGTGGCCGGAGACCAGCAGGCAGCACTTTTTGGACAGTGTTGTTTTGAGAAAGGTGACGTGAAAAACACATACGGTACAGGGTGCTTTCTTCTTATGAATACGGGAAAGGAACCGGTGAATTCTACCAACGGACTTCTCACCACAATTGCAGCCTCTGACAGTGATGATGTAGATTATGCACTAGAGGGAAGTGTATTTATTGCAGGAGCAGCTATTCAGTGGCTCAGAGATGAACTGAAGATTATAGACTATGCGCCACAGTCTGAGGATTATGCACTTAGAGTTGAAGACACGGATGGTGTGTATGTGGTTCCGGCATTCACGGGACTTGGTGCTCCATATTGGCAGCAGGATGCAAGAGGTATTATTGTCGGTCTGACAAGAGGCAGCGGCAAAGCTCAACTGATTCGTGCAACACTTGAGTCACTGGCATATCAGACATATGATGTTCTTATGGCAATGGAGCAGGATCTTGGAACAAAAATAAAAAATATAAAAGTAGACGGTGGAGCCAGTGCAAATGATTTCCTTCTTCAGTTCCAGTCCAACATTCTTAAAAAGAAAGTGAGCAGACCAATCGTCATTGAAACTACCGGTCTTGGTGCGGCATACCTTGCAGGCCTGGCATCCGGATACTGGAAAGACAAGCAGGAACTAAAGAACAACTTGAAGATAAGCAGAACATTTAGCAATACTATGGACGCAAAAGTTGTGGAAGAAAAAATCAAGGGATGGCATAGGGCGGTCAAGTGTGCGTTGGTTTATGCAGAGTATGATGCCGAATAATGACAGTTTTAGTTGAAAAAAGATAACAGATACTGAGTGATGAAGATTTATTAATAAAACTTATATTGGGTGATAAGATATTAGTTATTGCGTATTGTTTTCCGTGGGTGTAGAATGATAATTGCAAATTTGATGGGATGACGAACTAATGAGCAGCTCTTTAATTTGCTAACATTTTTTATTTAGGAGGTAGGCATATGCTAGTATTAAAAAACAGAACAAATAAGATTGCAGTATCTGCCATGTTTGCAGCACTTTGCTGTGTGGCAACAATGGTAATTAGAATTCCAACAATAGGAACTAACGGGTATGTGAATATTGGAGATGTTATCGTGCTTCTCTGTGGATGGTTAATCGGTGGTGCATACGGAATGATGGCAGCGGGAATCGGAGCAGGCCTTGCAGATTTGTTAGCAGGATACGCTCAGTATGTACCGGGGACATTTTTCATTAAAGCATTAATGGCACTTGTGGCATATTTAATAATCAAAGCCGCAATTGATAAAAATATAAACAGGACTATCGCATATATATTTAGCAGTATAGTTGCAGAAGCAGTTATGGTGATTGGTTATTTCCTTTATGAATCAGTTTTGCTTGGATACGGAATCGCCGCTGCGGCATCAATACCAAGTAATATCGTACAGGGAGGCACCTGTCTTGTAATAGGAGTTGTGTTAGTCAGATTGTTAGAGTCCAACAAGGCACTAAAGAGATTGAATGTTATCTGATAACAGAATAGTCAAATAATAATGAAAGTAATATTTACAATATAATAATTCGTGATAAAATAAACATGTGTAAAAGCATGTTTATTTGTTTATACAACATAAAATGTAAAAAGATTGCTTTTATGCATTTGATACCGTGAAACAATCCCGAAACAAGCGTAGCGGTTTCGGGATTATTGTAATTAAACAAATAATAATTGCTAATATATTTCGTAGGAGAGTTTCATTATGTATGAGGAAATAAAAAGTCAGGCAAAAGAAGTTGCAGTTGAGATAATTGAGAAGGCAGGACTTACTGAGGGACAGATATTGGTAGTCGGTTGTTCTTCCAGTGAAGTTTGCGGTGATGTGATTGGAACAAATTCCAACCTGGAAGTTGCCAAACAGTTATTTGCAGGTATTTACGAAGAGACATCGAAGAGAGGTATTTACCTTGCAGCACAGTGTTGTGAACATCTCAACAGAGCGATAGTTGTGGAAAAAGCAGCAGTACCTTTTGCTGAGTATGTCAATGTTGTTCCGCAGCCAAAGGCAGGCGGATCATTTGGAACCACTGCATACAAGACTTTCGCACAGCCGGTTATGGTTGAGGAGATTAAGGCTGATGCCGGAATTGACATTGGCGGAACTCTTATCGGAATGCATCTTAAGAAAGTTGCCGTTCCTGTAAAACTTACAAACCACAAAATCGGTGAGGCCAATGTACTTGCTGCCAGAACAAGGGCAAAGTTCATCGGCGGTGAGAGAGCAGTATACAATGAAGAGTTAATGTAAATAAGAGTTAATGTAAATAAAAGTTAATGTAAATAAGAATTAATAAAAATCAGGAAAGACTATTGCGCTAGATGTGATATATTGATATGCGCGATGGTCTTTTTTATGCTACTGTGTATTTAGAAAATCAATGAAGCAAAAGCAGCTGTGTTTTGGGGAAAACAAAAGAGATAAGAGATAATAACTGTATTTGATATAATTTTTGAAAAAAATAAAATAATGTGCAATTTTTTTTATAATTGCTTCGTTTACATAAATGAAATACAAAAACAAAAGAACAGAGCTTTTGAAAAGAGAAAAAGAAAGGGAAAGAGATAAACAAAAGGTCAGCACTTTTGAAAAATAAGACAGAAAAGAAAGACAATATAAAAAGAAAAAAGAAAAAGAAGAAAAAAGATATTTAACAATGGAGGAGTAAAAAATGAAGTTAAGAAAAGTATTAATCGGAGCATTATGTGTATGCATGTCAGCAGGTATGGTAACAGGTGTCAGCAGCGTGGAGACACAGGCGAAAGCAAAGAATGCTGTATATTTCAAATTGAATAAAGGAACACTTACTATTTATGGAAAAGGAAATATGCCAAGCAATATGAGCTTTACAGAAAACTTAAAAATAAAGAAAGTAGTAGTAAAAAAAGGAGTGAAGACTATTTCAAACAGTGCTTTTTACGGATGCAAAAATCTTAAATCAGTCAAGTTACCTTCAACTGTAACAAAGATTGGGAGCTGTGCTTTTTATTCTACAAATATTAAAAAAGTAACTATTCCAAAGAGTGTTAAAAAAATAGGTTGGAAAGCTTTTTCAGAAATTGAAAATATGGAATATGTAAAGCTGCCGGGTAATGTTAAACTGGTAGATTTTGATGGTGAGTTTGATCCTCAAGTGTTTATGTCAAAGGTTGATACAGTTGAATTTTCAACAAATGTTTCAAAAAAATTATTTAATAAGTTTGATACAAAGAATTATATTGTTAGCGAGAATGATCCTAAGTATAAGAGTATTGACGGTGTAATTTATACAAAAGACGGCAGCGAAGTTGTTGTTCTTCCATCCAAAGAAAAAATTGAAATAGCAGAAGGTTGTACAACATTTAATATCAATTCACTTTTTTGGGGACAGTATTGTGGTGATGATGTGTGGTTTATGCCACAGGCATGTGTCAAAGAAATTGTATTGCCTAATTCGGTTACAAAAGTTGAACAGAAAAAACTTAAAAAATATGTTAATTATACAGAACAGTTATATTACGGTTATTTAGAAAAAATAGTATTAAAAAATAAAAATGTTGAAAAGACAGGAATCGATTATTATACAAAGAATTTCTGCATGGAATATGTAAGTAACGCTTCAGGAGATGATTATTTAAAGATGGGCGACAAGGAAAAACTTTGGGACCTTTGAGACAAATCATAAATAATTATAACAAATGTGAAATGATGAAAATTTGGAGGTTTATAACGTGAAAACAGGAAAGATGACAATTGGAGCTTTATGCTTGAGTTTGACTATTGCTGCGGGTGCATTTGCTACAAATGTATCTGCAGTAACAGATAAGGAATTTAATGAAAGCCAGTTCAAAGGAGTAAAGATAACAGCACAGAATTTTCCGGACAGTGCAGTAAGAAAGTCATTATCAAAATATGATACAAATAAGGACGGATTGTTTAGTCTGTACGAGCAGGCAAATATCAGAGATGATATTGGAGATGAAAAATTAAGCATAAAAACATCGAAGAAAACAATTAATTTAAAAGGAATTTCAAAACTTAATAATGTTAAATGGTTTGAATTATGTTCAAATAAGAAAAACAAATTAAAAGTTAAGAACTTCAGTGAATTAAAGAAATGTGGTGTAGAATTACTTACATTTACTAACTGTAATATTAGTAAACTTGATATTTCGAATATGAAAAAACTTAAAACAATTAATGTATATTCAGACACAGAGGATTATTATTCAAATATTAAGCAGCTTACAATCAGTAATAACCCAAAATTGAAGACTGTGGATATTAAAACAGACAAGGTTAAATTTGTAAAATGTCCGAAGCTAAAAAAAATATATTTGCACAATGCTAAGACAGCAGATATTAGTAAACTTTCAAAATTATCATCATTATTTATAGACAGTAAAAAACTTACTAATATCAATTTGAAGAAAAATAAGGGATTACAATCACTGGATTTAAATACTGAAAATCTGAAGAGTATTGATCTGAGTAAGAATGCCAAATTGAAAGATGTTCGTTTCGACGATTGCAAAAAATTGGAGAAAATAAAGTTTGTAAATAAAAAAGCTCTTAAAGAAATGACGGCGTATAGATGTGATAACCTTAAAGAGGTGGATATTGAAAATAATCCGGCGTTAGAGGATCTAGATATAGCTAAAGGAAAAAGTGAGATTAGCGCTGTTGTCAAAAATAATAGCGTGCTTAAGACTTTATTAATAGAAGATGTAAAAATTAATAAACTTGACTTGGCAGCTAATGATAATATAGAAAGAGTTTTTCTGATGAATGACGGTCTTACTGAATTAAAACTTGGAAACCTTCCTAAGTTAACGGATTTGAACTGCAGTGGAAATGAAATTACAAATCTTGATTTGAGTGGATATAGTAACCTGACTTCATTAATATGTGATAGCAATAAAATTGAAAAAATGAATCTGAGTAATAATGCTAAACTAAAGGAAGTTTATTGTGTAAAGAACAAGCTTAATGAGTTAGACCTGAGTGGACTTTCAGAATTGGAAAATCTGTGCTGTGGTGAAAATAAAATTGAAAAATTGGATTTTAGTAAAAATACAAAAATTTCAGAGGTTAATGCAGAGTCCTGCGGACTTAAGAAAATTGTTTTTCCGCTTAATGCTAAAATGACTAATTTGAATTTGAAGAATAATAACATTGAACAGATTGATTTATCTAATATTCTTGAACTTTATACATTGAAGATAAAAAATAATCCAATTAAAATAGTGAATCTTCCTTCAAACTTAAAGATTTCTGATGTAGAAAGTAGCACAGATCAGAAAGTGACAGGAAAAGAAGCAAGATACAATAATACATATTCAGAAGAAGATGGAGATACTCTGGTTTGGTATTATAACTAAATTATAAAATAAAGATATTTGGGGGTAGGATTATGAGATTAAAAAAATTATTAATTGGGGCATTATGTGTATGTATGACAATGGGAGTTGCAAGTAGTGTCAACAGTTTCGATACATATGCTAAAACAAAAAAAGGTGTATATTTTCAGATGAAAAAAGGCACTATGACAATTTACGGAAAAGGCGATATGCCATCAAATATGACATTTAAAAATAACAAGAAAATTAAAAAGGTTGTAGTTAAGAAGGGAGTCAAATCCATTTCTGACAGTGCATTTGCAGGTTGCAAAAACATTAAATCAATATCACTGCCTACAGGATTAGAGAAGATAGGGTCACATGCTTTTAGTTTAGCTAAAGTAGAAAAAATAACAATTCCAAAAACAACGAAAATAATGGGAACATATGCGTTTGGAGGCTGTAATAATTTAAAATATGTCAAAATGCCGGGTATAATTAAAGTGGATGAGGAGTCTGTGGATGATGAATGTGCGGTGACTTTTTTCCCAAAGGTAGAAACAGTAGAGTTTACAACAAAGCTGTCCCTTAAAACATGTAAATATATAAGAACAGAAAATTATATCGTAAGCGAGAAAGATAAGAAATATGCCAGTGGCAATGGAGTAATCTATGCTAAAAAAACTGGGCAGGTGTCTGTATTGCCGGCAAGAGAAGTTGTTGAGGTTCCGGAGGGATGTACATCATTTTCAATCAGAACTATTTTATACGGAGAGTACCTTGGTGATGATGATTGGTTTATACCACAGAAAGGGATTAAAGAAATAGTATTACCAAAATCATTGACAACTTTGGAACAAGAGGGATTTACAAGTCTGATGCTTGAACAATTTAGCTTTATTGGACTGAAAAAGATAACATTAAAGAGCGATAATGTTGGACAGGATGGAATTACATTTTTTACAACAAAACTTCCGTTTGTTTTCGTAAATACCGGTAAAGGATCAGGTACATTAGAAGTTGGACAGGGAGTAGATTTTTGGGATAATTATTGATTATTATGGAAGAAATTAGTGAATAACCAATACAGTGAATAATCAAAAAACAGGTGCCACGGCACCTGTTTTTCTTATATAGAAAAATTATAACTGATTATTTGTTCTGTAAGTAGTTGTCAATGCTCTCAGCTGCCTGCTTACCAGCACCCATTGCAAGAATAACTGTATTTGATAAAATTTTTGAAAAAAATAAAATAATGTGCAATTTTTTTTATAATTGCTTCGTTTACATATATGAAAGACAAATACAAAAGGTCAGCGCTTTTGATGCAATAGAAAAAGAAAAAAAGATATTCAATAACGGAGGAGTAAAAAATGAAGTTAAGAAAAGTATCAATCGGAGCTTTATGTTTGAGTTTGACTATTGCTGCGGGTGCATTTGCTACAAATGTATCTGCAGTAACAGATAAGGAATTTAATGAAAGCCAGTTCAAAGGAGTAAAGATAACAGCACAGAATTTTCCGGACAGTGCTGTAAGAAAGTCATTATCAAAATATGACACAAATAAGGATGGATTGTTTAGCCTGTATGAGCAGGAGAATGTCGATAATATTGAATGCAATATTAAAGAATATTATGGTGAGAAAACCTTATGTTTATATACAAAGAATAAAACAATCGACTTAAGGGGTGTTTCAAAGCTTAAAAAAGTTAAACAATTGGAAATACGAACAAAAAAGAGTAGCAAATTGAAAATTAAGAACTTCAGCGAAGTAAACAAGATGCGTATTGAAAATCTTGTGTTTTCTAACTGTAAAATTAGTAAACTTGATATTTCAAATATGAAAAAACTTAAGTCGGTTGAAACATATACACTTTCGAAATATGGAGAAATCGATCAGCTTACAATTGGCAATAATCCAAAATTGAATTATGCGAATCTCAAAGTTGGAAAGGTTAAATTTACCAATTGTCCAAAGTTGAATAAGCTATTATTGTATAATGCTAAGACAGCAGATGTCAGTAAACTTACAAAATTGACCTCATTAAGGCTTGAAAGTGATAAGATTAGTAATATCAATTTGGAGAAGAATAAAAAACTAAAAGATATTAGTTTAATAACTAAAAATTTGAAGAGCATTGATTTGAGTAAGAATGCAAAATTGGAAGAGGTCAATATTGGTGATTGTAAAATATTGGCGAAAATAGAGCTCGTAAATAAAAAGGCTCTTAAAGAAGTAAGATTATACAGATGTGATAACCTTAAAGAGGCAGATGTAGAGAATAACCCTGAGTTAAAACTATTAGATATTACAGAAGGAAAGAGTGCTATTAATGCTGTTGTCAAAAATAACAAAAAACTTAGGACTTTGGCAATAGAAGAAGTAAAAATTAATAAATTTGACCTGTCTTCTAATGACAATTTGGAGCGAGTTTTCCTGAGTAAGGCTTGCCTGACAGAATTGAAACTTGGAAACCTTCCAAAGTTAAAGGAATTGGACTGCAGTGGAAATGAAATTACAAATCTGGATTTGAGTGGATACGGTAACCTGATTTCATTAAAATGTGGTAGTAATAAAATTGAAAAATTGAATCTGGGTAATAATGCTAAACTAAAAGAAGTTTATTGTGAAAATAACAAGCTTAGTGAATTAGACCTTAGCAAACTATCTTATTTAGAAGAACTGTATTGTTATGATAATAATATTGAAAAATTGGACTTAACTAATAATCGATGGATTTCAGATGTTGATGCACATTCTTGCGGGCTTAAGACAATTTTATTGCCATTTAGAGCAAAGATGTATTGTTTAAACTTAAATAATAATAACATTGAACAGATTGATTTATCTAATATACTTGAACTTTATACATTGAAGATAAAAAATAATCCAATTAAAACATTGGATCTTCCTTCAGATCTGAAAATTAGTGATATTGACTGTAATACAGATTTACAAGTGACAGGAAAAAAAGAAACAAGTAGAAACATATATTTAGATGAAGGTGTGGAGATATTGACTTTGTATTATCAATAATAAAAATAATTGTCTGGAACAGTAATTAAGATATTATTTGAGGAGGAGTTTGACATGAAAACAGGAAAGATGACAATTGGAGCTTTATGCTTGAGTTTGACTATTGCAGCAGGTGTATTTGCTATAGACGTATCTGCAATTACGGATAAAAAATTAAATGAAAGCCAGTTCAAAGGAGTAAAGATAACGGCACAGAATTTTCCGGACAGTGAAGTAAGAAGATCACTTGCGAGAATTGATAAAGATAATGATGGTGTTCTAAGTCAGTATGAGCAGGAAAATATCAACAATTATGAATGGAATAGCAATGGTAGCTTTGAAAATGATTTTTATTCATACTGTTACTTGTGTATAACGACAACGAAAAATGCTATCGATCTGAGAGGTCTCTCAAAACTAAAATATGTTACAAGGTTAGAATTGCGTACTGACAAGGAACGCAAATTAAAAGTTAAGAATTTCAGCGAAGTAAATAAAATGAATGTTGATGGACTTGTATTTACTAAATGCAAAATTAATAAACTTGATATTTCTAATGCGAAAAAACTTAATTTTATTAAGGTTACATGTTCATCTGAAGCTGGATTTTCTACAAAAATCAGCAACCTTACAATTAATAATAACCCTGAATTGGTGCAGGTGAGCATCATAGTTGACAAGGTTAAAATTGACAATTGTAAAAAATTGGAGAGGCTATATTTTGACAGTACTAAGAAAGTAGATTTAAGTAAGCTTACAAAATTGTCAGCATTATCTATAAAAGGTGACAATTTTGATAATATCAATCTAACTAAGAATAAGGAACTGCAAATGCTGGATGTATGCGCTGATAATCTGAAGAATATTGATTTGAGCAAGAATGCCAAATTGCAATCTGTTAGTTTCGATAAATGCAAAAAATTGGAGAAAATAAAGTTGGTAAATAAAAAGTCACTTAGGGAAGTAAATGTGAGTGGGTGTAAAAAACTAAAAGAGGTAGATGTTGAAAAGAACCCCGATTTAGAGGAATTGACGATATCAGAAGGAAGCAACAAACTTAGTGTTGTTGTGAAAAATAATAAAAATCTTTATACGCTGGAATTAAAGAATGTTAAATATAAGAAACTTGACTTGTCAGGTAATGAGAGATTGGGAGTGTTGAACTTAGAAAATGATGGTCTTAAAGAGTTGAAACTGGGAAGACTTCCGGCGTTATGGTATTTGAAGTGTAATGATAATGAACTTAAAAAACTGGATCTGAGTGGATATAATAAATTACATGTCTTAATATGTGATAATAATAAAATAAAAAAACTGAATTTGAGTAAAAATAAAAAGGTAGGATCGGTTAGTTGTAAAAACAACAGGATTAGTAAGTTAGACTGTAGTAAACTTTCAAAGTTGGATGAACTAAAATGTGATGGAAATAATATTGAAAAATTGGATTTGAGTAATAATTCTAAAATTAAATATGTTTCTGCAGAATCTTGCGGACTTAAGACAATTGTTTTTCCGTATGATGCTGAAATGCAAGATTTAAATTTGAAGAATAATAATATTGAACAGATTGATTTGTCTAATATACTTGAGCTTCCTGCATTAAATATATATAATAATCCTATTAAAATATTAGATGTGCCTTTAACATTGAAGATTAGTAAGATTAGTGGCAATAGAGATTTGCAAGTGACAGGACAAAGAGAGATAAGAGAATTCACACTTTCAAGGGAAGATGGAAAGACTCTGTATTTTGATTGTGAATAAAAAAATGAAAAATGTGCAATAAATTAGTGAATAACCAATACAGTGAATAATCAAAAAACAGGTGCCACGGCACCTGTTTTTCTTATATAGAAAAAATATAACTGATTATTTGTTCTGTAAGTAGTTGTCAATGCTCTCAGCTGCCTGCTTACCAGCACCCATTGCAAGAATAACTGTTGCGGCTCCTGTTACGGCATCACCACCTGCATAGATTCCTTCTCTAGTTGTCTGAAGTGTATCTTCGTTAACAACGAGACATCCACGCTTGTTAGCCTCAAGACCTTCTGTAGTAGATCTGATAAGTGGGTTTGGTGAAGTACCGATTGACATGATTACTGTATCAACGTCAAGTAAGAAGTTGCTTCCTTCTTTTTCGATTGGACGTCTTCTTCCTGAAGCGTCAGGCTCACCGAGTTCCATCTCGATACATTCCATCTTAGAAACACGACCTTCTTCGTCGCCGATTAACTTAACCGGGTTGTTAAGGTTCTTGAAGATGATTCCCTCTTCGATTGCGTGATGGATTTCTTCTTTTCTTGCAGGCATTTCTTCCATACCACGACGGTAAACAATGTATACATTTTCTGCACCAAGACGCTTAGCTGTTCTTGCTGCATCCATTGCTACGTTACCACCACCGACAACTGCTACGCTCTTGCTCTTCATAACAGGTGTGTCATATTCAGGAAGGTAAGCCTTCATGAGGTTTGCACGTGTAAGGTATTCGTTTGCAGAATAAACACCGATTAATGCTTCACCTTCGATTCCCATGAATGAAGGAAGACCTGCACCTGAACCTACGAAACATGCTTTGTAACCCATGTCAAAAATTTCATCTATAGAGAGAACCTTACCGATAACCATGTTAGTCTTGATTTCAACACCAAGGTTTGTAAGGTTGTCAATTTCTTTCTGAACGATAGCTTTTGGAAGTCTGAACTCAGGAATACCGTAAACCAAAACACCACCTGCTTTGTGGAATGCTTCGAAGATTGTAACTTCGTATCCCTTCTTTGCAAGATCGGCAGCACATGTAAGTCCTGAAGGACCTGCACCTACAACAGCAACTTTGATTCCGTTGCTCTCAGGCTTTGTAGCAGCAGCGTGGCTGTTAGCCATGTGGTAATCAGCACAGAATCTCTCAAGTCTTCCGATAGCAACAGGCTCGCCCTTGATACCGCGAACACAGTTACCTTCACACTGTGACTCCTGTGGACAAACACGTCCGCATACAGCAGGAAGTCCGTTTGTGCTTGTGATAATCTCGTAAGCTTTCTCAAATTCGCCTGCAGCAACTTGCTCAACGAATTCAGGAATTCTAACATTTACAGGACATCCGTTTACACATGGTTTGTGTTTGCAGTTGAGACAACGTGTAGCTTCTTCGATTGCCATCTCTGCTGTGTAGCCCATGGCAACTTCTTCAAAATTTTTATTTCTTACATTTGGTTCCTGCTCAGGCATTGGAACCTTTGTTAATGACATATTTGGCATTACTGTGCACCTCCTGTAACTGCATCTGCAGCTTTGTACATACGGCAGTTTTCTCTGTCGTGAGTTTCCTTTGTTCTGTAAGTAGAGTTACGTTTCATAAGTTCATCGTAATCTACCTGATGTCCGTCAAAGTCAGGACCGTCAACACATGCAAACTTAATCTCACCGCCTACAGTAACACGGCATCCACCGCACATACCTGTTCCATCTATCATAATAGGATTTAAAGAAACTAATGTCTTAATGTTGTATGGCTTAGTTACAGCAGAAACGAACTTCATCATTGGTACAGGACCGATAGCGATAACTAAATCATAGTTGTTACCTGCATCGATAAGGCTCTGGAGTTTGTTGGTAACAAATCCTTTCTCGCCGTATGTACCATCATCTGTTGTAATGTAAAGGTTGTCACATACTTCTTTAAATTCATCTTCAAGGATAACGATGTCTTTGCTTCTGAAACCGGCAATAACATCAACGTGTGCACCATTCTTGAAAAGAGCTTTTGCTGATGGGAATGCGATAGCATTACCAACACCACCACCGATTACACATACGTTCTTGTATCCGTCTAACTCAGTAGCTGTTCCGAGAGGTCCAACGAAATCTAAAATAGCGTCGCCTTCGTTTAACTGAGAAAGAACCATTGTAGATCTTCCTACAATCTGGAAAATAATAGTAACCGCACCTGTTTCAGGATTAGTATCTGAAATAGTGAGAGGTACTCTTTCGCCGTACTCATCTACTCTGAAGATAATGAACTGTCCGGCTTTTGCTTTCTTTGCAATGAAAGGTGCCTCAATGTCCATAAGACAAACATTTTCATTAAGCTGTTTTTTTCTTAAAATCTTATACATATGACTCTCCTTAATAATATGAAATATCAAAAACGTTGATTTTTGACGTCATTACGTTTCAGTATAGCACATCGTTAAAAAATTAGCAATTATGTGCATTATTTTTTATTTTATCAAGATTTATATGCGGATTCGAGCCGTTTGACCGTATAATTACTTAATAATAAAAGGTTGAATAATTACCGTAAAATGAATGGCAGAATAGTTATTAAAAATTCCGGTGGATTTCTTTTTTTTGAAACACTTTTTTTAATAGTTAAAGTGTGTTAAAATTTATAACGGCGGTTAAGAGCGGACTACAATAGAATATAAAAAGACGAAAGGGTTTTTAAGGAGAGGTTTATGAGAAAGTTTAAAAAAGTCGTAGCACTTGCTATGTCTGCAACTTTGTTAGTTTCAAGTCTTGGCATTATGCCACCGACAAAATTTACAAAGACGGTTCAGGCTGCGGGAATTGATAATTCGGCATTTTTGAAAGCAAGCGGTAAGGTATTAAAGAATAACTACGGTAATGGTAATGTTGTTTATTTGAGAGGAACTAATGCAGGAAGTTTATCGGTTCAGGAGCATTGGATGTGTACATTTAAGTGGACACAGAATGTTAAGGATCAGAGTGATATCTGGAGAGTGCTTACTCAGAGATTTGGCGCAGATAATGCAAGAACATTGGTAAGACATTATATGGACAGTTTTTGGACAACTGCAGATTTTGACAGATGTGCAGATATGGGACTCAACGTTATCAGATTGCCACTTTGGTACAGAGACTTTGTTGATGCCAACGGAAACTGGTACAGCGATTGTTGGAATTACGTTGACTGGTTTGTATCAGAAGCGGCAAAGAGAGGTATTTATACTATTATAGATATGCACGGTGCCTACGGTTCACAGAATGGTAGCGATCATTCCGGAGTGGATGGACAGGACTACAAAGAATCTGCTTCCCAGTTTTTCTTTGGTGGAAATGCAGCATCAAATCAGGAAAAGTATTATCAGATGTGGGAAAAGATTGCTGAACATTTCAGAGAAAATGCAGCGGTTGCCGGATATGATCTCTTGAATGAACCTTACTGTACTTACAGATACAGTTCAAGCGTTGGAGAAGATCAGCTCCACAGCATTCTTTATAATGTGTACGACAGAGTATATGACAGAATCAGAGCAAAGGATCCTGACCATCTTATCATCATGGAGGCAACTTGGGATTCCTGGGATCTTCCTAATCCAAACGATTACGGATGGTCAAACGTTATGTACGAGTATCATCAGTATGAGTACAGCAATTATAATAATGAAGATAACAAACAGATAACTAGTCTTCAGAACAAGATTAACAATATATTTGCAATGAATCACAACGTGCCAAGTTACATGGGCGAGTTCAATATGTTCAATAGTGATGCAGCTTGGGATACAGCTTTGCAGATGCTCAACAACAATGGCATCAACTGGACTACATGGACATACAAGGCAAAAGAGTCAAATGACAACTGGGGACTTTGGAAATACTCAGGAGAAGAAGTTGATCTTGAGAATGATTCATACGACACAATTTATAATAAATGGAGTGGAGTAACTTCAAAATATGAAAATACATACATTACAAATGTATTGAAGAGATACGTTTCAGGAACTGTGTCAGGTCCCGGAACTGATTACTCAAATATTCAGGCAGGACAGTACTATCTTCAGGTTACAGGTAACGACGGAGCTAAGGTGGTATGTGCTGACGATGGCGGCAACAATCCACTTATTGCAAACAGAGATACATGTGGTGGAGCATGGGAGACTCTCGAAGTAATTAACAATAATGATGGAACTATCGCATTCAAATCAATGGCAAACAACAAATACGTTTGTGCGGTTATTGATGAGGAGAACCAGCTTCTTCCACGAAGTGAGCAAATTAGTGATTGGGAAAAGTTCAGAGTGGTTCACATCCAGGGTAACCAGTATGGTATATATGCTTGTGCCAATGGCAAATATGTAACCGCTGATTTTAACAACGGCGGTGTGTTAAAAGCAACAAGTGGTTCGGTGGCAGGTTCATGGGAGGCATTTACATTCAACAAGATTGGTGGACAGGAGCCAACACAAGCGCCAACACAAGCACCAACACAAGCACCAACAGAGAAACCTACAGAGAAACCAAGTGAAACAACTCCTGAGAATCCTACAGACGGATATTCAAATTCTGTTACTAACAATTGGGTTTATGCAGGAAACTGGGGATGCTATTTTGGAGACTGGAACGGTTCAGCCAGCGGAAGATATTATACATATCCAAACTATGCATTCTATACTCTCGAGGTAAATCAGACAAATAAAGGAGCTGACTGGTTGGTACAGGCTAGTTATGAAGCTGATGTAACTCCGGGCAAAAAATACCAGTTTATTGTTGATGTAACATCAAATAAGAATGCTTCAATTGGAATTAAGGAAGATAATTCAAATAGTCAGGATGCACAGGTGTATTATAATGTAAGTGCGAATTCTAAGATTGAATTGCAAGGCGTATACACTATTAATTCAGACCAGAACAAGATGAAGATAATGTTTGAACTTGGTCGTGGAGTTGATGCAGGAACAAAATTGACATTTGACAATGTGAGAATACTCGAGGTGTTTGAGCAGCATCCGTCAGAACAGCCGACAACAGTGGCACCGACAACATCAGCACCGGAGCAGCCAACATGGAACGGTGATTATTCAGCCCTTTCATGGACAAGAATTGGTAACTCTGATTACTATGTTGCAGCAGGTGGCAATGAGTTTGGATTCGAACTTCTTGAGGCACAGGCAGAGGCATTACATATTGTTCCGGATGTTGCAAAAGGAACAAAGCCAATCTGGCCTGATTATTCTAATGCAACATTAAACGGTGTAGCATTTGCACAACCTGCAGGTGCAGGAATTATGCTCCCATACACAAGCCTTCCACAGGGATATTCGGTATTCAAGGCCAACAGTGCGGTAGACGGACATGCATTTGAAATCATAGTAAGAAACGACAAGAAGGAAGAGCCAACAGAAGCACCTACTGAGGCACCAACAGAGGCACCAACAGAAAAGCCAACAGAGGCGCCAACAGAGAAGCCAACCGAGGCACCAACAGAGGCACCAACCGAAGCGCCAACAGAAGCACCAACAGAGACGCCGACAGAAAGACAGGAAGCTTCAATCAGAATCGAGGGCTATCAGATTAATACAGAATATGAAGGCCACAGAGTAGTATATGTAGTTGATGATCCAAACAACGAAGTTGTGGAGGTCGGTATGATTTACGGACTTGCAGATTATGCAAATCCGGAAGATATGTACAAAGGTAGCAATGCATCTGATATATATTCGTATGCAGCAACAGAGGCCGGAAAGGTTGAATATAATCTTGAATCAGACACAGCACAGGCATA